>ERZ827478.684-NODE-684-length-31771-cov-21.533138_pt1 | contig 31771 bp, 32 predicted proteins | sample MGYA00519705_ERZ827478 | MGnify/ENA primary metagenome ERZ827478 (study PRJEB31778, sample SAMEA3449318) | human gut metagenome | biome: human gut; feature: human-associated habitat; material: faeces | place: United Kingdom | collected 2010/2012 ... | reverse complement strand
CACCCTGCCGCCTTTGAAAAGGCGGGCGAAACTTTCATTCGCGCTTCGCGCAGCGGAGGGCGGGTGATCAGTCGTGGTGGTGGCCGCACTCGTCGGCGTGCTCGTGCTTATGGCACACAGCGCCGGTGGTCTTGAGCTCGCCCTTGAGATACGCCTCGACGGCCGCGCGGGCGTCGCCCGTGGCGCCGACTATGACCTCGACATTGCGCTCATTGAAGATATCCACGGCGCCGCCGCCCATGCCGCCGGCGATTATCACCTGCACGCCGCGGTCGGCCAGGAAGTTCGGCAGGAAGCCCGGACGGTGGCCCGGATTCGCCACGACTTCCTCGGCGGTTATCTTGCCGTCCTCGGCGTCGTAGATGTTGAAGTTCTCACAGTGGCCGAAGTGGCCGGACACCGTATTGCCCATAGCTGCAACTGCAATTTTCATAGCTTTTTCGTCTCCTTGTCAGTCATTTTGATATCTAAAAGCTCCATTGCTTTTATGAACACGTCGTACAGTGCCGCACGCGCCGGGCAGTCCATGTCCGCCACGCTGCGGCCTTCGTTTATCGCCCGCTGCGCGCTCCTGTCAAAGGGCACCCGCCCCAAAAACGGCACGCCCTGCTCCGCGCACCAGCGCTCGATATCAGCGCTCAGCTCCGGGCTCACGTCCGAGCGGTTCACGCACACCGCCGTGCGCACCCGCGCCATCGACGCCGTCCGCACCAGCCGCTGCATGTCGCCGAAGCCGGACACCGAGGGCTCCGTCACGATGAGCGCCAGGCTCACGCCGTTCATCGAGGCCATCACCGGGCAGCCCACGCCGGGCGAGCCGTCGATTATCGCGAGCTCCGCCTCCCCGGCGGCGTCGTACAGCGCGCGCTTTACCTCCGTCACCAGCTTGCCCGAGTTGCCGCGGCCCATGCGCAGCTCCGCGTCCGCGAACACCCCGTCCCCGCTCCGCACCCGGAGCGAGCCCGCGATGTCCTTGTCGAGCCTCGCCGCGCCGACCGGACACACCTCCGTGCACAGCCCGCAGCCCTCGCAGCGGAGCTCGTCCACAGCGTATTTGCCGTCCCCGGCGGGAGATATGGCCCCGAAACGGCACATTTCGGCGCACTTTCCGCAGCCTATGCAGAGGTTTTCGTCGATTTTCGCCTTGTCCGAGCCCTTGAAGTCCGTCTCGCGCGTCTCGGGGTAGCCGCCGGACACGAGGGCCAGATTCGGCGCGTCCACGTCGCAGTCGGCGGCCGCCCGCGCTCCGGCAAAGCGGATGAAGGCCGCGGCGGTCGTGGTCTTGCCCGTGCCGCCCTTGCCGCTGAGGATGAGCAGCTTTTTCATGCGCGCGCCTCCTTCCGTATCCGGGAGAGCAGCGCGTCGAAGATGGAGCGCGCCTCCCCGTCCTCGCGGTAAGCGAGAGCACCCCGCGCGCCCGCCGCCGCCAGCCTTTCGCTGTACGGTATCCGCGCGAGCACGGGCAGGCCCTCGGCCTCGAGATAGCGCTCCAGCTCCGGGTACTCGGCCCCGGCCTTGTTTACTACCACGCCGCAGGGCTTTTTCAGCACGCGCATCAGCTCCACCACGAGCCTCAGGTCGTGCAGCCCGAAGGCCGTCGGCTCCGTGACCAGCACGCAGTAGTCCGCCTCCCGGGCGCTCTCCATGACGGGACAGGCGCTGCCCGGCGGGCAGTCGATGACGGTCAGCCCGTCCTCCGGCTCGGCCTCCGCAAGCGCGGCGGCGATCACCGGCACGCCCGTGGCCTCCCCGAGCTTGAGCTCGCCTGTGGCGACCTTTATCTCCCCGCTCATGCCCGTCTCGACGGCGCCGACCTCGCGCTCCGTCTCGCTCACCGCGCCCTCGGGGCAGACGTAGGCGCAGACGCCGCAGGAGTGGCAGACCTCATCGAACAGCATCGGCGCGTCCTTGACCAGCACCAGCGCGTTGAAGCGGCAGTGTTCCACGCATTTGCGGCAGCCGCTGCACTTTTCGCGGTCAAAAGACGGCATTTTCTTTGTAACGGGGCGGGACGCGGTATTTTCAGGCTTGAGAAAGAGCCGGCCGTTCGGCTCCTCCACGTCGCAGTCGATGTACACCGCCCGGCCCGCCGCGCAGGCGAGTCCGGTCGCAACGAGGGTCTTGCCCGCGCCGCCCTTGCCGCTGAGTACCGCGACCTTCATTGGATGCCCTGGAAGCCCGCGTGGAAGTGGGTCAGCTCCCCGAGCTCCCCCGCCTCGAGCGCGGCGGCGTTTGCGAGCGCCGTGCCGTCCTTGGACTTGTAGATCCTGATGTCCGCGGCCTTGAGCACCTGGGCGGCGTTCTCGCCGCAGCGGACGGTGATGAGCGCCTCGGCCCCGCTGTCGGCCACGGCCTGGGCCGCCTTGAGGCCCGCGCCGCCCTCGGCCTCGGCGCCGGGATTGGGCAGGAACTCGGCCTTGCCGCCCTCGCAGAGCATGAAGTACGGCGCGCGGCCGAAGGACACGCAGACGCCGCTCTCAACGCTGGCCTCGTCGACCGGGATGATGATCTTCATTGTTCGTTCTCCTTCCTCGCGCAGTGGCGCCGCCGGCAGGGGCGGCCGCAGTGCTCTCCCCCGCCCTCGCACAGCCGGTAGGACCCGCCCTCTATCCTCAGCGGGCGGCCCTCCACCAGCGCGGCGGCGAGCTTGGCCCTTGCGCTGTTGTATATCTGCTGCGCCGTGGTCCGCGCGACGCACATGTATTCGCTGCACTCGGCCTGGGTGCAGCCCTGATAATCTATGAGCCTGATGGCCTCGTATTCCTCGACCGTCATGAGCACGGGCTGGACCTCCCCGCCGCAGCCGGCGGGCCCGAACTCATTGCAGCCCGGCAGACCGCAGACTCTTCTGCACTTTTTGGGACGCGGCATTTCTTTACCTCATTTCTGGCATATGCCGGATTCGAGTTTGAGTGTAGCACCATTTTCGGCATATGTCAATAACCTGCGCCTGTTTCGCAAAAAATATACGTCCGAGGCGAAAACTGCGCGGAGCATGCTTGACAAACGGGTTTTGTGATGGTAAGATAACTAGGCTTGCGGGCGCGTCCGGGCAGAATCGCCGGGTGCGGGAGCCAGTTGCCTGCTATATAAGCGCCAGTAGCTCAGCAGGATAGAGCAACTGCCTTCTAAGCAGTAGGCCGGGGGTTCGAGTCCCTCCTGGCGTGCCAAGGCAAGGCTCCAAATGGTGGGTGTAGCTCAGTTGGTATGAGCACCGGATTGTGGTTCCGGGTGTCGTGGGTTCGAGCCCCATCTCCCACCCCAGAAGATGCGGGAGGCCGGCAATGCCGGCCTCTCTGCCTAAGTCGATGGTGGGATGTAGTGTAACGGTAACACACCAGACTTTGACTCTGATATTGTAGGTTCGAGTCCTGCCATCCCAGCCAGCGTCGCTCCGCCTCTGCCGGTTACGATTTCCGCCTGTGTCGAGAGGCGAAAATCTCCACCTCTGAGGCTCGCTCCTTTTCACGCAAAACTACAGGTTTTGCGTGAGATTTCAATCAAATATGACCCAGTAGCTCAGCAGGCAGAGCACCTGCCTTTTAAGCAGGGTGTCCGGGGTTCGAATCCCCGCTGGGTCACCACGCCGGAGCAAGGTACGCTTTGCTCCGGCTTTTTTTGCGAAAAAACTCCCGGCCCGTTGGGGTCGGGAGTTTTCTTTAGTTTTTGAGTTCCGCGTAGTTCAATATGCCGCGGCAGAGGAAGATTGCGAGGAGGGATATGAGGGCGTTGATGCCGGCGAGGGCGAGGAGCCAGACGGGGGGCGCGGCGTTATTTATGCTCAGCATCACGGCGGCGACTATGCCGGGGGCGCAGACGAGTATCTCCACGAGGAAATAGAACACAAAAATCAGCGCCTTCATATTCACCCGTCCGAACACCCGCTCACAGACCAGGTTGCCGGACAGCATCAGATACGCATAGCTGAAGTGCGCAAGGCAGGCCGCGGCGGTCGTGGCGGGGTCGAGCGTCATGATGAACCCCAGCGGCACGAAGGTCAGCACGGCCATCAGCGCAAAGGGGCCCACGCTCTCGCGTATGCACCAGAGCAGCTTTTTGAACGGCGGCTCCGGCACGAGGTAGATGTAGGGCTTGAGCATCTCGCGCGGGAGGCGGCGCATCGAGGAAGAGAACATCTGCAAATACACCGCGAACGCCAGCGCCGGGACTATGCCCTCGCCGCGCATGAAGAAGCCGAAGCCTATCGAGGCTATGACGAAGATGAGGTCCGCGCCGCTGAGGATGAAGGCGCGCGAGCGGCGGTTCTCCACGCGGTGCTTGTACCAGAACACGGACGCGCCCTGGCCTCCGCCGAGGCCCGTGCGGCCCAGCTTGAGCTTCTTCGGCCCCGTCTCGGTGACGCGGCCCTCCTTTGCGGCGGCCTGGGCGTTGAAGGCGGTCTCGGTGGACTGCAGGACGTCCTCGTAATAGTCCTGGTCCGCCCTGGCCATGGCCAAATAGAGCGCGGCGCAGAACACCGCCCAGAGCGCGAGGCCGATGAGCCCGACGAGTTTGCCCTCGATAATGTCCGCGACGGCCCAGCAGAGCCAGCCGGCCACGGGGAAATACATGGCGTAGCTGCTGGTCGCCGCCTCGCAGAGCTTGGTGAGGAAGTCGCCCTCGCCGAGGCAGTTATAGAAGATGTACCCCGCCCAGGCGACGCAGATGACGACGAAGATGAGCCGCGCGACGCGGCGCTTTTTGTCGCTGCCGGAGGTCAGGCAGTAGATGGTCATGGCCGTGAGCTGGCCGGTGAAGAGCACAAGCGAGTAGCCGAGCAGGATGACCACCATGCCGACTATGTTCACGCCGTAGCTGCCGTGCATCCAGCCGTACTGGAACAGGATGAAGACCCCGGTGATTATCGCCGTGCCCAGCTGCTGGAGCATGCCGAAGGACAGCACCCGCAGCGGCCTGAACGGCCCGGCGAAGAGGAAGTTCACGTCCGGCATCTTGAACACGCTCATGCCCGTTGAGAAGCCGGAGTTCACTATCAGGACCAGCATCAGCGCGTAAAAGCCGAGGACGATGGAGAAGAGCTCGCTCATCGGCCTGAAATACTCTCTCTCCGAGGCCCCGGCCTGGCCGCCGACGACGACCAGCACCATGACCGCTATTAGCGCGATGGCGTATATGAGCTTTGCCGGGGAGCGGAAGACGCCCTTTATCTGGTTCTTGAAGCGGGTGAAGAGCAGGTAGGAGAGCGGACTCATGCGCGCTCACCGCCTTCGGTGATCTCAAAGAACAGGTCCTCGAGGCTCTGGCTGGCGGTGTCCTCGGGCGTGTTGCGCTTGGTGGCGGCGAAGCGGCCGTTCATCATGATGTGCGCCACGTCCCAGTAGTCCTCGACGCTCTCTATCATGTGCGTGGAGATGAGCACGGCGCGGCCCTCGGCGCGCAGCTCGCGGAAGAGCATTTTGAGCTCCTTGATGGCGTGCGGGTCGAGGCCGACCAGCGGCTCGTCGAAGATGAGCACGCGCGGGCGGTGCACCAGGGCGCAGCAGATGGAGAGCTTCTGCTGCATGCCCTTGGAGAGCTCGCGGCCCAGCTTTTTGCGCTTGTCGTCGAGCTCCAGGCGCTCGAGCAGGGAGTCGCCGTAGCCGTCGTCCTCCACGCGGTAGGCGCGGCGGATGAATTCGAGGTGCTCCTCCACGGTCAGCAGCTCGTAGACCGCGGGCAGCTCGGGTATGTATCCCAGCTCGCGCTTGGCGGGCAGGGTCTTGTTGGGCTCGCCGCAGATCAGGATTTTGCCGGAAAAGCGCAGCAGGCCCGCGATGCACTTGATTATGGTGGATTTGCCCGCGCCGTTCGGCCCGAGCAGGACTGCCGTCTCCCCCGCGTTTACGGAAAAGCTGATGTCGGAGTTGGCTACGGTCTTGCCGTACTTTTTGGTGACGTTTTCGATGCGCAGCAGCTCATCGGACATAGGTTGGTCCTCCTTAACTGTACTAAGCGGGATTATACACTATGCTTTTCCACAACGCAACAAGTTTTGCGTAGGCACGGAAACTTTCGTGTGATATATTCATAGGAAAGGGGTGACGGGTATGACGTTTTCGTAAAAGCTGATAACCCTCCGCGCCGGGCGGAGCTGGTCGCAGGAGCGGCTGGCGGAGGAGCTGGGCGTCACGCGCCAGGCCGTGGGCCGCTGGGAAAAGGGCGCGGGGCTGCCGGACGCCGTGAGCCTTACGCGGCTGGCGCTGGTCTTTGACGTGGCGCCCGAGTGGCTTATCGACGAGGCGGCGCCGGACGAGCCGGAGCCGAGGCGGCGCAGGGCGGCAAGGTTCGAGTGGTTCGACTATCTGGCATTCGCCCTCGCACTGCTTATACTGGTGCTGAACTATGCTTTTTCGTACAAGATCGCAGAGCACTTCAAGTATTTCGCGTACACTCCTCTGATCGTCTTCTGGCTGGTCGCGCTCAAGCCGTTGATCTGGCTTGCCGCCGGCTGGCTGGTGTCGGCGCTTGCCATATGCGTGGGGCGGATGCGGGCGCCTGCGGGCTGGGTGCGCCCGCTCTGCGCAGTGCTCGGCGCGCTCCCGCTTCTGGCCTACGTTCTCGCCGCCGCGCTCTCCTTCGGCGGCGTCAGGGCCCTCGAGCTTGTCTTTATCCAGCTGTTTCGGTATCATTACGTCCTCGCCGTCTCCGGCCTCCTGCTCGGCCTCGCCGCGAAGCGGCGGGAAAAATGCTGATTTGAAGTCTACTCTGCCGCGCCGCGGGCCTGAGCCGTACAAATAAAAAAACAGCCCCCGGCTGCGTGCCGGGGGCTGTTTGCGGCTTATTTGTATTTCACTCTCGGGCGGTAGAACTGGAAGATGACGGCGTCGTTTTTCTCCTCGGTCTTCCACTCGCGGGAGGTCCAGGCAACCTTCATGGCGCCCAGGAACTCGCAGAGCTTGACGGTCAGCGGCTTGCGGCCTATCTCGTAGGCTATGAACTGCGGGCGGGTCAGGAAGTTTGTGAAAAGGCGGCTCAAAATGAAGGCCTGCACGCGGTTCGTGGACTTTTTGAGCGAGGACATGCGCGTCGAGAGCTGGCCGCGCAGCACCTCCGGGGCGTGGACGCGGAACCAGAACACCATGCGCGGGTCAAAGCTCTCCATGCACCAGTGTCCCTTGTAATTCTTGAGCATTTCGTAGCTCCGGCGGCAGAGCTCGCGGTTGCGGCTGCCGCGCTTGAGCTCGACTATCATGGGACAGCGCCCGTCTATGGCAGCAAGCACCTCGGCCAGCGTCGGGATGCCGTACTCCGTGCCGCACAGGCGGTACTGCCGGAGCTCGGCGAGGGTCTTTTCCTCCACCTTGCCCTCCACGCCGCAGATGCGCTTGAGGTCGTCGTCGTGGAACACCACCAGCTCGTCGTCGAGCGTGAGGTGGACGTCCAGCTCCACGCCGTAGCCTATGCGGGCCGCGGCCTCAAAGGCTGGCAGGGAGTTCTCCGGGATGCTCTTATCTATCTTGTGCAGGCCGCGGTGGGCGTAATTGCGGCCCATGAAGGGTGCGCGCTGCTCCTTGTCCCGTTTCCCGGGAGCGACGAGGAAGGCGCAGGCCCCGGTCAGGGCCAGCGCGCCGCCCGCTGTGTACATCAATGCTTTCAGTGCAGTTTTCATACCAGCACCTCCTGTGTGTCCATTTTACAACGCCTATGGCCCACCGTCAAATAAATGTTGAATTGCCACCCGATATAGTTTACACTTAGGACATAACTCGTAAACCGAATAAGAGATGAGAGAGGGATAGAATGAAGCTCAACTACAAGCGCACGATCTTCGTCGGCTTCGCCTTTTTCCTTATCTGCGCCTTCTGGCAGGCCTACGACACGATAATCCCCAAGATACTGACCGACAAGTTCGGCATGTCTCACACGCTCTCGGGCGTCATCATGGCGGCGGACAACGTTCTGGCCCTCTTTCTGCTGCCGCTCTTCGGCACCATCTCGGACAAGTGCAAGAGCCGGCGCGGGCGGCGCACGCCGTTCATAATCTTCGGCACCGTCGCGGCGGCCGTGCTCCTCGTCGTCCTCTCCTTTGCGGACGACATGCAGATAAGGTCCCTCGCGCCCGTGGCCATCGACAACCCCACGGCGCAGGAGGCGCTCTATGACGCGGACCTCACTGCCGTCACCCCGGACGGCGAGACCTTTGTCGTGCAGGACGAGTTCACGCGCGAGGAGTTCGTCTCCATCGAGATGACGGACGCCGAGGGCGGCACGAACCCGGACTACACCAACTATGTCGTCCCCGCGCGTCAGGCTTACGCCGCCCAGGCCACGGCTGAGAACAGGACGCCGCTCATACTGTTCGTCGGCATACTGCTGCTAGTGCTGATAAGCATGGCCACCTTCCGAAGTCCCGCCGTGGCCCTGATGCCGGACGTGACGATAAAGCCCCTGCGCAGCAAGGCCAACGCCATAATAAACCTCATGGGCGCAGCGGGCGGCATAATCGTGCTGGTGCTGGGCATGGTCTTCGGCACCGGCAAGGCCGAGAACTCGCTGATGAGCTACACGGCCTTCTTCGCCGTCATCTCCGGCCTGATGCTCGGCTCGCTGCTCATCTTCCTCTGGCGCGTCAAGGAGCCGCAGCTCGTACAGGAGATGCACGCCGAGAGCGCGCGCTACGGCATAGACACCGAGGAGACGGACGACGCCTCCGGCGACCGGCGGCTCTCGAAGGCTGAGCGCAAATCGCTGCTGCTCATCCTCGCCTCCGTGGTGCTCTGGTTCTTCGGCTACAACGCGGTGACCAGCAAGTACGCGGTGTACGCCTCCAGCGTGCTGAACCTCGACTACAACACGACGCTGACCATCGCCACGGGCGCGGCCATCGTCTCGTACATACCCGTCGGCGCCGTGGCCTCCAAGATAGGCCGCAAAAAGACCATCCTCGCGGGCATCGTCATCCTCGGCGGCGCGTTCCTGTTCGGCTCGTTCATACGCGCGGGCAGCTCGCCGCTGGTTATGAACATCCTCTTCACCCTCGCGGGCGTGGGCTGGGCGACGATAAACGTAAACAGCTATCCCATGGTCGTGGAGCTCTCGCGCGGCGGCGACGTCGGAAAGTACACCGGCTTTTATTACACGGCCAGCATGGCGGCGCAGACGATTACGCCCATACTCTCCGGCTTCCTCATGGACGAGCTGGGGATGACGGTGCTCTTCCCCTACGGCAGCGTGTGCGTGCTGCTGGCGTTTGCGACGATGCTCTTCGTCAGGCACGGCGACAACAGGCCGACGCCCGTCTCGAAGCTCGAGGCGCTCGGCGGCGGCGATGACTGATATTCGGAGGTAAGCAAATGGAAAGATACACAAAGCAGACGCCCGAGGGCGGCTACACGGCCGAGGGCCTCAGCACCGAGGAGCTGCTCGCGGCGCTGGGCAAGTACGAGGACCTCTATGAGAGCGTGGAGGCCGAGCTGGAGCTGGTTCGGCTGAACCTGGAGGAGCTCTCCAAGGCCGGCAAGGCCCGCAGCGCGACGTACACGATGCTGACCGGCTCGCGCTTCATGCTCGAGGAGATGCAAAAGCGCCTCAACGAGCCCGCCGAGGACATAGCCGGAAGGCTCAACGCCCTCAAGCGCCAGCTCGGGCCAGAGGACGACGGCTTCAGGGATGTGGAATAAGGACAGGGCCCGCCGCTTACTGCGGCGGGCTTTTTTGCGCGAAAATGTGAATTTTTTGTAAATATTCCCACTTTGATGCAGATCGGATACATGCGCCTGTTACCCTGAACTCAACAAATCAGGGAGGTGTTCCAATGCGAAGGATATGGGTCGTTTTTCTCGCGCTGCTGCTCGCCCTCTCCGGCTGCGGCTCGGCTCCGGCCGGGGACGGGCGGACGCTGCTCCGGCTCGACAGCGGCGGCAGCGCTACGCTCTCCGAGGCGGCGAGGCTCTTCAACGCCTCGAGCGAGGACTACCGCGTCGTCCTTGACGACGGCGAACCCGACATCGTGGCCGACAGGGCCGGTTACGAGAGCTCAGAATTGGTTGACATAATGCATTATGTGGACTCCGGCATGGGCCGGGAGGACATCCTGCCCTTCCTGCTGGAGTCCCTGGAGGAGGACGGAGCGCTCTACGCCCTGCCCGTGCGCTGGGGCGGCATGAGCTACGGCTGTTCGAGGCAGCTGCTCGGCGATCGGCTGACGCTGACGGAGGCCGAGGCGCTGGCGCTCATGGACGAGCTGGGCGAGGAGACGCTGCTCTTCCCCGGCTGGGTGGACGGCGGCGACATCCCCTGGCAGCTGCAGGGCTATCTGCCGGAGTACGACCGCGAGACGGAGCTGGACGAGTACTATGATCTGCCCTCGCTGCTCCGGCGGGTGAACATCAACAGCGTGGAAAAGCTCGCCGCCATGGTCACGGAGGAGGACGCGCTCTGGGACACGGGCTGCCCCGGCTTCGGGCCCGCGACGGACTGCCTCTCGCTCTCCATCCTCGCCTCCTGCGAGAATGTGGACGGGGCCTGGGAATTCCTCAGCTTTGTCTACGGGCCGGATTCCATATCGGCGATAGAGGTCCCGGACAACTGCTGCCTCCCCGCCGGGGCCGGGCAGCTATACTCGCGGCTGTCGGAATTCGAGGGCGTGGACGAGGCGGCGCTGGCCCTTGCGCGGGCCTATGTGGACGGCATGGAGCTCGCCGTCTGAGCGCGTTCAGTTGAGCTCGGAGAGGAGCAGGGCCGTGCGTTCGCTTATCAGCGCGGCGGCCTCCTCCGGGCTGCGGTCTCCGCTCAGCAGGGCGGAGCCCTCCTCGCCGACGATGTCCTTCACCGGGTCCGTGATGAACTCCGCGAGGCGCAGCTCTCCCACGAGGGCCGCGAACATGCCGCGCTGGCGCTCAGTAGTGCCGGTCTGCGCCTCGTTTTCCGGCACGGCGCTCTGCTCGAGCTGCTGCTCAAAGAGCGGGCGGTACATGCAGGTCTCGCCGTAGAGGTTCGCCTCCGGCTGCGTGAGCAGGGCCTTCAGGAGCGCCCAGCCGTCGCCGTTTTCCGCTTCTGAGGCGCAGACGCCGAAGCTCAGCCAGGCCTTGGCCAGGGAGCCGCAGCTGCCGTCGGCCGTGGGCATGCCCACCGGCCAGAGCTCGCAGCCCGCCTGGCGCTCCGTCTCCGCTATCGTCCGGGCGCTGTTCAGGTACATGTAGCCGAGCATCTCCCGGTCCTCTCCAAAGGCGGCGGAGGGGCCGAGGTACTCCGTCTCCGCCACGGGCTCCGCGGCAAGCGAGAGCAGCTCCGTCAGCTCCTCCGTGCTCAGTTCGTCCCCGCGCGAGAGCTGGGCCGAGAGCGCTGTGAAGACATTGCCCGCAAGCCCGCCGCGGCTGAGAATCTGCCCCGCGGCTATGTGCTGCCCGAGGTCCGCGACGTCCCCGGCGTTCAGTCCGAAGCGCTGCCCGAAGCGGCTCTCCCGACCGAGCAGCGTGGAGACGCCGAAGGCCGCCGGTATGGCGTAGAGCCGCCCGTCCCGCTCATAGGCCGCGGCGGCTACGAGGTCCGAGCGATCAAACTCCGCGTCGGCGTCGATGAGCTCGTAGATATCGCAGAACCAGCCCGAGCCGGTGACGCTGACCGGGTTCATGCCGCCGAAGGACACCAGCTCCGGCCCCGCCCCGGAGGCAAAGAGCTCCGCGAGCGTGCGCAGCCGCGCCTGGGCGTCCGCCTCCGCGTCGTGCACCGTGTAGGCGTAGAGGCCCGGCTCCGCCGTGTTTATGCGCGCGAGCACCCCGTCGAGCATGCTGTCCGTGGCCGGGTCGAGGGAGTACACCGAGGCCTCGCGCCTCGGCACGATGTCCCCCGGCTCCGCGGGCTCGAGCAGATAGAGCGCGCCGCCGTTTATGAGCGCATAGCCCTCGCCCAGCGGCACGAGCGCGGTGAGGTCCGCGAGCGTTATGCCGCACTCGCTCCAGATGGCCACGGGCTCCGGCTCATCCCCGGAAAAGCGCCAGAGGCCCTCGTCGTCCGTGAGCAGGCAGCCCTCGCCGCCGGAGCGATGGACGCTGAACGCGAGCTGCCGCTCGTCCGAGAGGCCCCCCTCCGTGCAGAGGGCCAGCGTGCGCTCCCCGTCCTCCGCGGCTAGGCCGACGTACACGCCGCCGTCCCCGGCCGCAAGGCCCGTGACCGTGCGCTTGCCGGGGTCGATCTGCGCCGTCTGAGCGCCGTCAGCGCCCAGTACTCGCAAAAGCCCGGCGTTGTAGTCGTATATGTAGAACTCGCCGCCGCTGCACTCGAGCTCCACGCAGTTGAGGATGTCTATGTCCGCCGAGGCGTCGGGGGCGGAGCCGTCGCGCGGGTAGTGGACAAGGCGGTAGTCCTCGCCCATGGCGTCGCAGAGCACGAGCCAAACGCCGCTCTCGTCTCCGGCCATACGGCTCGGCGAGCCGTCGGCGGCGGTGTAGGCCAGCTCCCGCGTCTCGCCGCCCTCGAGGCAGAGCAGGCGGAAGCCGCCGTCGCTCGTGAGCACATAGGCCGCGTCGCCGCCGCCCGTGAGCTGGAGCGCCTCGCCGGAGAGCTCGACCTTTCGGAGCGCGAAGGGCCCGCCGCGCCCCGTCCAGCCGCCGTCCTCCGCCCCGGGCGCAATGACTGTTTCCCCCGCCGACCCGCAGGCCGTCAGGCCCAGCATCAGCGCCAGGGCAAGCAGGAGCGAAACCGTCCTCTTCATGAAGAATTCCCCCTTTGGCGACAGTATAGCACCGGATTGTATCCGGCTTGTATCGCCAAGGGGGGATAATTATGAACTTTTTGTGAACTCGCTCCCTTACCGCTCGCGGTAATCCTCCATCATTTGGGAGAAGAGCTCCTTTGTGGTGGGCGGGGTATAGCTTATGGCGTTGGCGCCGGCCTCGACGGTGGCGGAGATGCTCTCGGGCGTGGGGCCGCCGGTGGCGATTATGGGCACGTCCGGGAACTTCTCGCGGATGCGGCTGACCACCTCCGGCGTGCGGGACGCGGCGGAGACGTTGAGTATGGATGCGCCAGCGGCCAGGCGGGCCGCGATATCCGTGTGCTCGTTGAGCACGGTCACGACCAGGGGTATGTCGATGTAGTTGCAGATGCGCTCTATGTCCAGATTGCCCATCGGCGCGTTCACGACGACGCCCATGGCGCCCTCGGCCTCGGCGTCCCAGGCGAGCTGGGTCGTGCGGATGCCCTGGGTCGTGCCGCCGCCCACGCCGCAGAACACGGGCAGGGACGAATAGCGCAGTATCGCGTCCGATATCGTCGGCTGCGGCGTGAAGGGGTACACCGCCAGCACCGCGTCCGCTGAGCAATTGCGGATTATGGCTATGTCAGTTGTGAACACCAGCGTCTTGATGCGCCTTCCGTTTATCACGATGCCGCTCACGCGCCTGGCCTCGTTTGGCACCTCGAGTATGTGATGGCGCAGTCGGCTGCTTATGCTGGGTATGGGCTTTTTCTGCTCCATAGCGCGTCCTCCTTGGTGAGTCTTTTGTCTTTTGTATTATAACTGAAAAATGTGACGAAGTCTTGTCATTTTCAAAATTTGTTGTCTGGCAAGATAAAATTTTAACTTGCCCGCCGGTGATTGAAAACCTGAGCGCCGTGGCATATAATCAGGTGTAAAGACACCTTTGGGGGAATGCACCATGCAGAAATACAACGGCCTGAACTATACCATGCTCTGTGACTTCTACGAGCTCACCATGGGCAACGGCTATTTTGAGTCCGGGCTCGGCGACAAGATCACCTACTTCGACCTCTTTTACCGCACCGTGCCCGACGGCGGCGGCTTTTCCATCGCCGCGGGGCTGGAGCAGGCGATAGATTACATCCAGAACCTCCACTTCTCCGAGGAGGACATCGAATATCTCCGCGGCCGAGGCATGTTCTCGGAGGCCTTTCTCGACTATCTGCGCCGCTTCAAGTTCACCGGCGACGTCTGGGCCATGCCGGAGGGCACGCCGGTCTTTCCGCGCGAGCCGATGATGATAATCCGCGCTCCGGCCATCCAGGCCCAGCTGCTGGAGACCTTTCTGCTGCTCACGATAAACCACCAGAGCCTTATCGCCACCAAGGCCAACCGCATAGTCCGTGCGGCGGACGGCAGAGTCGTGCTCGAGTTCGGCTCCAGGCGCGCCCAGGGCCCCGACGCCGCCATACTCGGCGCCAGGGCGGCCTACATCGGCGGCTGCGCCGGCACGGCCTGCGTGCTCTCCGACCAGATTTACGGCGTCACCGCCGGCGGCACCATGGCCCACGCCTGGGTCCAGATGTTCCCCACCCAGCTCGACGCCTTCCGCGCCTATTGCAAGACATATCCGCAGAACGCCGTGCTGCTCGTGGACACCTACGACACGCTCCGCAGCGGCGTGCCCGACGCCATCCGCGCCTTTGACGAGGTATTGAAGCCCCTCGGCATAACCAAGTGCGGCATCCGCCTCGACTCCGGCGACATGGCCTATCTCACCAAGCGCGCCCGCAAGATGCTCGACGACGCGGGCTGGACCGAGTGCAAGATAACCTGCTCCAACTCCCTCGACGAACACCTCATAAAGGAGCTGCTGCGCCAGGGCGCGTGCATAGACTCCTTCGGCGTCGGCGAGAGGCTCATCACCAGCCGCACCTCCCCCGTCTTTGACGGCGTGTACAAGCTCGCCGCCGTGGAGGAGCCGGACGGCACCATCGTCCCGCGCATCAAGATAAGCGAGAACGTGGGCAAGATCACGAACCCGCACTTCAAAAAGGTCTACCGCTTCTACGGACGCGACACCGGCATGGCCGAGGCCGACTACATCTGCCTCTACAACGACACCGTGGACGACACCAAGGACCTCGTCATACGCGACCCGGACGCCACCTGGAAGCAGAAGACCATGACTAACTTCAAGGCCCGCGAGCTGCTGGTGCCCATCTTCAAGGGCGGCGAGCTGGTCTACAAGCAGCCCACCCTGCCCGAGATCCAGGCCTACTGCCGCCGCGAGGTGGCCACGCTCTGGCCCGAGGTGCTGCGCTTTGACTACCCGCACAACTACTACGTCGACCTCTCGGACGAGCTGCTGGAGATAAAGACCAGCCTGCTCAACGCAAGACGATGACGGACGGGTCAGTCAGAAGGGCCGAGATAGCCGCCCTGCTGGAGAAGGCCGACGCCCCGCTCTCCGCGGCGCACCTCGCCTCGCAGCTGGGCGTGAGCCGCCAGGTCATAGTCGGGGACATAGCGCTGCTGCGCGCCTCCGGCGCGGCCATAACCGCCACGCCGCGCGGCTACATCACCGAGCGGGGCCGCGGCGGGCTGCGCCGCACCGTCGCCTGCATCCACAACCGGCCCGAGGGCATGGAGAAAGAACTCAACATCATGGTGGATAACGGCTGCACGGTGCTCGACGTGGTGATAGAGCACGCCGTGTACGGCCAGATGACCGGCGAGCTGCGCCTCACGAACCGCCACGACGTGCGCCAGTTCATGGAGCGCATCCGCTCCGAGCAGGCCTCCCCCCTCTCCGCCCTCACTGGCGGCATCCACCTGCACACCCTCCTCTGCCCCGACGAGGAGGCCTATGAGCGCACCGTCCGCGAGCTGGACGAGGCGGGCATATTGTTTGTGAAGAATTAATCTACAGTTGACAAGCGGCCCGGCCGGGTTTAAAGTATCGTTACACATGTCATGACACCTGTAACGATACTTTTTTATTGGCGGTGGTCATTTTGAACCGGTTCAAGGCGTTTCTCAAGAGGAAGGACATCGAGTTTTCGCTCCGGCGCTACGGCATAGACGCGCTGGGGGCCATGGCGCAGGGGCTCTTCTGCTCGCTGCTGATAGGCACGATACTCGACACGCTGGGCTCGCAGACGGGCGTTGCGATCTTTTCGACCGTCGGGCGCTATGCCAAGGCCATGAGCGGCCCGGCGATGGCGGTGGCGATAGGCTATGCGCTCAAGTGCCCGCCGCTGGTGCTGTTTTCTCTTGCGGCGGTGGGCTGGGCCTCGAATGACCTTGGAGGCGCGGGCGGGCCGCTGGCCGTGCTGATAATCGCCATCGTCGCCGCGGAGCTTGGCAAGGCGGTCAGCAAGGAGACGCCCATCGACATACTCGTGACCCCGCTGGTTACCATCTTCACAGGTGTGGCGCTCGCCGCCGCCATAGCCCCGCCCATCGGCGTGGGCGCGGGCTACGTGGGCGACCTCATCGAGTGGGCAATGGAGCTGCAGCCATTCTGGATGGGCATACTCGTCTCGGCGCTGGTGGGCATCGCGCTGACGCTGCCCATCTCCTCGGCAGCCATCTGCCAGGTGCTGACCCTGACCGGTCTCTCGGGCGGCGCGGCGCTGGCCGGCTGCTGCGCGAACATGGTGGGTTTTGCCGTCATGAGCTTTCGTGAGAACCGCTGGGGCGGCCTCATCAGTCAGGGCCTCGGCACCTCCATGCTCCAGATGGGCAACATCGTGAAGAACCCCCTCATCTGGCTGCCTGCGATCATCACGTCCATGATAACCGGCCCCATCGCCACCTGCGTGTTCAAGCTGGAGATGAACGGCGCGCCCATAAACTCGGGCATGGGCACCTGCGGCATGTGCGGGCCCATAGGCGTCGTCACCGGCTGGTTCGAGCCGGGCTCCGACGCGCTGGCCAAGGGCGCAACCGCCATAGTGCCCACAGCCATGGACTGGCTCGGCCTTGCGCTCATCTGCATTGTCCTGCCCGCCGTCATCTGCTGGGCCCTGGGCCTCTTCTTCAGGAAGATCGGCTGGATACGCGAGGGCGACCTCAAGCTCAACTGAATATTTTACCGTTTTCCACAGGCGGGAGCTTCCACGGCTCCCGCCTTGATTTTTTCTTATTTGTAATCTTTTATGTCGATTTTGTAACCATTTGTATCTGAAGTTTTGCTTGATAAGTTGTCATAATGTGTTTATCATCAAATTATGAAAGATATTATGTAACCTTTGTATATTCGGAGCTGCCGCCATGAAAAAACATACTGTCACGCTTCCAATGCTTGTCTTCATAGCAGTCCTCTGCGTCTCCATAGTCGCCTTCCCGACCACCGCCTCCGGCACGGACGGGGAGCCCGACGCCATTGCGGGAGACGTGGCCTCGCTGCGCAACACCTCGGCTGACACCTTTGACGTCATCCCCTCCGCCCAGGCCGGCGGCGTGGTGCAGCCCAGCGTCTCGGACAGCATCGCGGGCCGCACGGTGTCCTTCAGCGTGGACCCCTCCAGCGGGTATGAGACCGCCTCCGTCGCCGCGATAACCGCGACGGGCGACATGCTCGAGGTAGTCCGCGTGGACGGCGAGAAATACAGCTTCGTAATGCCCGCAGAGTCCGTCATCATCGACGTGACCTTCCAGTACATGCGTGCCTGAGCGGCACACGACACGGCAACAAAAAAACCGCCCATGATGGGCGGTTTTTTCATATTCCGGGGCTCACCGGAGCTTATCCCAGTCGGGCTCCGGGAGCTTTTGCAGCCACTGCTCGATGTCGCCGAGCCAGCGGTAGGTGTGGCTGTTCGTGGCCTCCTGTATGTGCGCGTAGTACCACGCGCCGGTGTCCGCGTTGTCAGTCCAGACGTTCATCTCCGCTTCGGGCAGCAGATGTCCCGCGTCGGGAGCGCGGCCCAGGGTGCGGTTCACTATGGCTGCGGTCTCCGCGCGCGTTATGGAGGCCTGCGGGCGAAACACCCCGCCCTCGTAGCCCTCGATGAGCCCGAGCTCGGCCGCGGCGGCGACATAGCTCTCGTACCACGAGCCGGTGACAACGTCTGAGAAGATGTTTTCAGACTCCATATCCTCCAGCTCGAAGAAGCTGACGGCTATCTTGGCGAACTCGGCGCGGCTTATCTGGGCGTTGGGACGGAACGTGCCGTCCTCATAGCCGCTGAGGATGCCCAGCTTGCTCAAGGTGGAGACGGCTGTGTTGAACCAGTCGCCCGCGGCCACGTCGCTGTAACCGCTCTCTTCGCACCAGAAGCTCTCCCTCGCCTCATCCGTGAGCAGGCGGAAGAAGATGGTCGCCACCTCGACGCGCGTTATGGGGGCCTCGGGCCGCACGGTGCCGTCCCCGTAGCCTATGATGTAGCCGAAGTGGTCCTCGGTGTTCAGCCAGTTGGGAGCAGGCTCCGGCTCGGCCGGTTCGGAGGGCGTCACGGGCGGAACGTAGGGCGGAACATATACCTCCTCCCAGCCTGCGTGCACGGTCTTGTGGTCGTCCATGGTGACGGATTCGACGGCGGAGGTCAGCTCCTCGTCCTCAAACCAGCCGGTGAAGGAGAATCCTGGGCGCGACGGGACCTTGTCCAGCTCCACGACCGTTCCCTCCGGATGCGACTCGTCAGCGTACTGCGTACCGCCGTTTGAGTTGTAGCTGAGCGTATAGCGGGTCTCGGCAAATATGACCTCGAGCTCGTGGTCGCCCTGCACGTTGCTGAACGTATAGCTGCCCGCCGTGCCGACGCTCACGCCGTCGACGAGCACATCCTCGATGTGATAGCCGCTGTCGGGAGTGAAGGTAAAGGTCCGGCTCTGGCCCTTGGTCACGGTCACGACGCTTCCGGCCGGGTCAACGCTGCCCTCGCCCGTGACTGTGACGGAGATGTTGCAGGGCGTGACGTCGCCGTGGGCCGCCTTGAGGTACAGCGGGCCGGTCACGGCGGTCGGGCTGACGGAATACCTGCTCACCTCTCCGCCGCAGCTCCAGGGCGTTTCGGCGCTGTCGATATACCATCCGTCGATAGCGTGGCCGCAGTCTGAGAGCGTGAGTCCGGACGGGACATCGGACAGGAGCACGGACGCACCGTCATAGACGTGCAGGTCGTCGCCCACGGGCGCCTTGTTGTCGTAGATCTTCGCGCCCGCCCCGATGGTCACACCCGCCGCGGCCGCGTCTATATAGATGCCCCCGCCGCTGATATCAGCCTCGCAGCCGGTTATGACGACGTCGGAGATGCTTATCTTATCATCACGATTGCCGGAGGAAATGCATATAGCTCCTCCGCTTTGCTCCCCTGTGCACCCGCTAATAGTGCCCCCGGAAATATCCAAAGATATGCAAAAATCTTCATCACTTGCAGCAAGTATAGCTCCGCCATATCCTCCAAAGCCAAATAATCCGGATGCACTCAAGCAGTCTCTTATAATCCCGCCGGTCATTTTTATGGTTGCCGGTCCTCCAGACATATCTCCCGGCGGGTTTACCGGCTGGGCTGCTATGGCCGCGCCGTTTCCGCCCCTGCATGACTCTATTACGCCACCGCTCATGTTGAATTTTGCGGAGTCGGTCACGAGGATAGCGCCAGGCGTCAAGCCGTCATTTACGCAGCCGGTTATCGTGCCGCCGTACATATTGAAAACTGCTCTGTCCGATAGATTCATGCAGCCCGGCTGGCCTCTGGCCTCCGATGGCCCGAGGGTGACGTTGTCGTACATATTCAAGGTTGCCCCGTCGTCCACACCAATGATCATGTTTGTATCGGACTCAGAATATATGGTGAGTGTCTCGGTATAGCCCTCAGCTCCGAGGTTGAGCACGACGTTGTCGCCCACGCTTATCGCCTGACCTACCAGGCAAATGCTGAAGCCCTCCCCAAGCAGGGTGATCTCCCTGTCACCTGTCATGTTCCAGGCCTCATTGTTTCTTACGGCCAGCTCTACATTACGCAGCAGCTTTATCTCGCCGCCGTCCATAACTTTTTCGGCCGCCTCGACAAGGCTGCCCTCGACCCACTCGCCCTCAGCGACCTCATATGCCGCCTCGGGGGACTCCGAAGCAAAGGCGCCGACGCTCAGCCACGCGGAAAGGCATATCAAAACCGCAAGCAGTATACCGATTTTCCTGCTTCCTGTCTTTGTCATTTTGCTGTCCTCCATAAACTGATTTCAAGATTTGCAAATCCAGGGCTTATTTCGTATGATACTAGAATTCAGACGTGTTTCCTACAGCGTGGAATAATGTGACTAGCCAGTGACATAACATAAAAATGCGCTCGCCAAAATATGGAGAGCGCATCGTTGTCCCTCAGGAATGTGTTGCCGTGCAGCAGGGTTTGTCGCTATTGATATGGTATCGCCCAACACGCAGCAGGATCTCGCACTCCGTTTTGCGCCGGTATGTTTTATGCCTTCTGACGTCAGCCCTAATCTATAAACCTGTCAGCGCTGACCTTCAGCGCCACGCACACCGCCCGGAGGTCATCCGCATACATCTTTTTCTTACCACTCATCATCGCACTGAACGTCACGTTTGGTATTCCTGCCGCCTCGGCCACATCACTCTCTGTCAGGCCCTGCTCCTCTATGTATTCGCGCACTCTCTCATAGACGTGCATCAGGAAGTCCTCCCACCTGGTCCAGATTTACTTGATTTATATTTATTTTATATCAGCAATTCTGTATTGTCAACAAATTATTCCAGAATTACTTGAATGCTCAGTTGACATTTAAAGGTTCTTGACTATACTTGTTTCCGAGGTGATTTTGTGTGAAATACGAGATTGGGGCGCGTCTGAAATCGCTGCGGGAAAAGAGCGGTCTCAGTCAGAAGGAGTTTGCAGCGCTCATAGGCGTGAGCAACAGCCGGGTCTCGAACTGGGAGCAGGGTATAAACAGACCAGATGCGGACATTATCTGTGATATCTGCCGGGTCCTGCATATCTCTGCGGACGAGCTGCTGGATATACATCAGAACTGCGAGGAGCTCACAGAGGATGAGCACCAGATAATAATCCAATATCGCCGTAAGCCCGAGCTCCAGAAGGCTGTGCGCATACTGCTTGGAATAGAGTAAAAACGGCAAAAAAATAAAGCGAGGCGTCATCCAGATCATGGATGACGCCTCGCAGGTTCATATTTGGTTCGGTTTATTTCTTGTTATATTCCTCTATGGCTATGGCCAGGATATCCAGAGCGCGCTCGAGGTCGGGCTGCTTTAGGACGTAGGCCAGGCGGGCCTCGTTCACGCCCTTGCCGGGGGTGGCGTAGAAGCCCTCGCCCGGGGTGACCATGACGGTGTCGCCGTCGGTGTTGAACTCCTCGAGGAGCCACTGCTGGAACTTGTCCGTGTTGTCCACGGGCAGCTTGACCATGAAGTAGAACGCGCCCTCGGGCTGCTCGCACACCAGGCCGGGGATGGCCTTGAGCTTTTTCATGGCGGTGTCGCGGCGGCGCTTGTACTCGTCGCGGACGGTCTTGAAGTAGCCCGGCTCCACGGAGTAGAGCGCGGCGGCACCGACCTGGTCGAGCGTCGCGACGCAAAGGCGGGTCTGGCAGATCTTCATGGCCTCGGTCATAAAGGCCTTGTTGCGGGAGACCAGCGCGCCGACGCGGGCGCCGCAGGCGGAAAAGCGCTTGGAGACGGAATCGATGACGATCACGTTCTCGTGAGTGTCGGTAAACTCCAGCATGCTGGTCATCTCCTCGCCGCCGTAGACGAACTCGCGGTAGACCTCGTCGCTGATGACGTAGAGGCCGTGCTCCTTGGCGATGTCGGCGATGACGCGCATCTCGGCGCGGGAGAGGACGTAGCCCGTGGGATTGCCGGGGTTCGTCATGAGTATGCCGCGGGTGTGCTCGTTTATGAGGGGCTCGATGCGCTCGCGCACGGCGTAGCGGAAGCCCTCCTCGGCGAAGGTGTGGATGGGGCGGATGGTCGCGCCCGTCATCTGGGTGAAGGTGCTGTAATTGGGGTAGAACGGCTCCGGGGCCAGCAGCTCGTCCCCGTCGTCGAGGATGCAGGCGAGGGCGATCCACAGCGCCTCGCTGCCGCCCGCGGTGGCGAGAATGTCGCTCGGCTCAAGGTCGAGGCCGATGCGGGTGTAGTAGTCGTGCACCGCCTTGAGGTAGACGGGCACGCCGCCGGAGGGCGCGTACTCGAGCACGGGGCTCTTGAACTCGCGCACGGCGTTGAAAAACTCGACAGGTGTCTCGATATCCGGCTGACCGATGTTGAGCGGGTAGATCTTGATCCCACGCGCTCGCGCGGCGTCTGCATACGGGGCGTATTTCCTTATTGGCGACAGCTCACATTTTTGTATCTTGGACGATAATTTCATGCTATCCCTCCTCAGACGCTTTCGTTCTCTTTTACTTTAAAGGAAAGTACATAAATTATACTACCGCACCGGGCAAAGCGCAACAACGTTAATTCTTCGGCATACCCTCCGGCATAGCGCGGACGGGCGGGGCATAGGATGTACAAAACAATTCCGCGGGGGGTATGTGCATGAACAACACGGTATCAAGGGCGCTAGGCTTCATTTCGCGGCACAGGCGGGCGGCGTCGGGGGCGGCGCTGGTGCTGGCGGTGCTGCTGGTTTTCGCGCTGGTGAACAGTCCGGCGGTGGTGGGCGTCTCGGCGACGCAGCGCTCGCTGCCCGTTTACAGCGTGGAGCGCGACGGCAAGTTCGTGGCGCTGAGCTTTGACGCCGCCTGGGGCAACGAGGACACGGAGCAGCTCATCGAGATCCTCACCTCGCACGGCGTGACGGCCACCTTCTTCCTCGTCGGCCAGTGGGTCGACAAGTACCCGGAGAGCGTAAAGCAGCTCTCGGACGCCGGCATGGAGGTCATGAACCACTCGGACGACCACGCCCACTTCGCCAAGCTCTCGGCCAGCGAGATAGTCGAGAACATAAACGCCTGCAACGCCAAGATAGAGGCCATAACCGGCGTGAGGCCCACCCTCTTCCGCTGCCCATACGGCGAGTATGACGACAACGTCATCGACACCGTCAACGGCATGGGCATGACCGCCATACAGTGGGACGTGGACAGCCTGGACTGGAAGGACCTCTCCACCGATGAGATAACCCTCCGCGTTCTGGACGGCGTGGAGCCCGGCTCCATCGTGCTCTTCCACAACGCCGCCAAGCACACGCCGGAGGCGCTCGCGGGCATCATAGAGACGCTCCAGGCCGACGGCTACACCATCGTGCCCATCTCCCAACTCCTGCTCTCCGGCGAGTACAGCATAGACCACACGGGCCGCATGCACCCGGCGGCGTAAATAAACTGGCGTGAAAGCCCGTTTCGGGCTTTCACTGCCAAGGGCCCCCGGCCTTTGGCCGATGGGAGCCTCCCTGAACAAGCAAAAAGCGCGGACGCCGCGGCGTCCGCGCTTTGTTTTCGTTTGTCAGTCCACGGTGTAGGAGCCGCGGACGAGGAGGGTGGTGTTTCCGGAGGCGGTGACGCCGGAGCCGGAGCCTACATAGAGGTGGTTTGCCGTGAGCGAGCCGCCCGAGGCGAGTTCGGTGCCGCTAGTCACGTCCACGAGCGTGCCCGTGGCGGCGGCGGAGCCGCTGCGCAGGACTATCTCGCAGCCGTCCCCGCCCTTGAGCGTCTGGCCCGAGGAGAGGGTCACGACGGAGAAAGCGCTGGAGGTCGCGCCGTACTGGGACTTGAGCGAATTTGCCGCCTCGTTGATCTGCTTGTCGAGCTCAGTCTCCATCTTGGGGCCGAGCACGTCCTCGAGGTAGCTCATGGCCACCAGGGGGTCGGACTGCGTGCCGTAATTCGTAGCGGCATAGGCGCCGATACCGGCGGCGAGCACCGCGACGGCTATTACAAGTATGACTATCTGCCACTTTTTCATTCTATGTACCTCCCGGCTCTCAGTCCCCCGGGCATGCGCCCGGGGGACGCTTTTGTCTACTGCGCGAGGCCGAAACTCACGGCTATCGCGTTGTTCACCCTGTCCATCGTGGGCCCGTCTAGCTGGCCCATTCTCTCGCGCAGGCGGGACTTGTCGAGCGTGCGTATCTGCTCGAGCAGTATGACGCTGTCACGGCTCAGGCCGTAGTTGCGCGCCGACAGCTCTATGTGCGTCGGCAGCCGGGCCTTCCCCGTCTGCGAGGTTATTGCCGCGGCGATCACCGTCGGGCTGTGCCGGTTGCCCGTGTCGTTCTGGACTATGAGCACCGGCCTCATGCCGCCCTGTTCACTGCCCACCACCGGGCTCAGGTCGGCGTAGTAGATGTCTCCGCGCTTTACTGGATTTTGCATTGGCTTCACACTCCGTATAGTGCCCGTTCATATTATATGTCATATGTAGGGCAGCGGTACTTTTACCGCCAATGCTATTCTCACACGGAGCGGCCGATTTTATTCACGCGCCGATATAAACTCGCGGCACGCGCGGAGAAATCGCGCAGAGGAGCTCATAAGAAATTGTGCCCGCTATGTCCGCAAGCTCCGTCGCCTCCGGCTCGTCGCCGAAAACCGTCACGATGTCGCCGGTTTTGACTTCGGGCATGTCCGTCACGTCCACCATGCACATATCCATGCATATGCGGCCCACCTGATGGGCCCTTTTGCCGTTTATGAGGACGTCGAACTTCCCGGAGAGGCTCCGGTGCAGCCCGTCCGCGTAGCCGACGGGGATTACCGCGAGGCGCATGTCCCGCTCGCAGGTGAAGATGCGGCCGTAGCTTATCGTGTCGCCCGCGTGGTGCTCGGTTATCTCCGCCACACGCGTGAGCAGGCGCATGACCGGCTTCAGATCCAGTCCGCCGCGCTCCGCACCGGGGTAGAGCCCGTAGAGCAGCAGGCCCGGCCGGACCATGTCGATGCAGGTCTCCCTGAAGTTTACCACAGCTCCGCTGTTGGCGCAATGCCTTATGCCGAGGCTGCGGCCGGTTTCATTTTCCAGCTCGTCCACCGCTTTGGTAAAGCGCGCGAACTGCTCGAGCGTGAAGCTCTCCTCCGGCTCGTCCGAGACGGCGAAGTGCGTGAACACGCCCGTCGGCTCGAGCCCCGGCAGCGTCAGCAGCTCGCGCACGCCGGCCATCTCCCGCTCGCTCTCCACGGCAAAGCCCGTCCGGCCCATGCCGGTCTCGAGCTTGATGTGGCACTTGAGCGTCAGGCCCGTGCCCTCCAGCGCGCGGCTCATGCCCCGGGCGCAGTCGATGTCGCCTATCGCCTGTTGCACGTCCAGCCGGGCGATGTCCGGCGCCAGAAACGCCGGGCTCGGCGCAAGCAGCAGTATCGGCATCTTCAGCCCCGCCGAGCGGAGCTCCGCCGCCTCCTCATAGCAGGAGACTGCGATGTAGTCCGCGCCTATCTCCTCCAGCCGCTTGGCGATCGTCACCGCGCCGTGGCCGTAGGCGTTCGCCTTGCACAGTCCCGCAAAGCGGCAGCCCTCCGGCAGCACGCGGCGCACTTCTCTGTAATTGTGGTAGAGGCGGCCCAGGTCTATCTCGGCCCAGGTCCTCTTGTCTTCGTTTGCCATGGTCTCGCCTTCCATTCAGTTGAGGGAAAACTCGCTTATCCGCACGGTCATGAGGCAGCGGCCGCTCTCCCGGCTGGTGAACTCCGCCGCGACGGGCCTCCCGGCCTCGTCCAGCCTCACGGTTATGCCCGTCTCGTCCTCGGGCACGAGGCTCACTACGGTCTCGCCGCCCTCGGTCCAGGCCAGCTCCACATAGGCCGTGCGTATAGCCTCGCACAGCTGCGGCAGGGCCGTCACCGGGGAGAGGCCCTCGGCCACCTCGCCCGCGTCGAGGATCAATCCCTCGTACTCGAGCTCGGCGCTCTCAGCCTCTATCCGGGCCTTCACGCCCGAGATGAGCTCCGGCGCCAGGGTCTCGACCTCGCTTGCCGCCTCGTCCGAGGCGCAGCGCAGCGTGTATTCCGTCTGCGTCCCGTCCCGGCCCCAGGCCGTGACGAGCGCCGTTATCTCAGCCGTCCCGCCCGCCATCGAGGCGCGCAGGTCCTCAAAGGCCGACCTCGCCGCGTCTCCGCCGCAGGCCGTGAGCAGGAACAGCATGAGCGCTGTCATTAGTGCGGCTGCTATCCTTCGCCGCATGGCATTTCAACCCTCCGTAACGGTTTTCAGCGCCGCCGGAAGTGACGCTATGATGTCCGTGGGCGTCATGCCGTATTCGCCGAGCTCCGCGGCCGCGATGTCCCCCGCCAGGCCGTGGAGATAGACCGCCGCGCGCACCGCGTCCCTGAACGGCAGTTGACATAACATCGCCGCCATCAGGCCCGTCAGCACGTCGCCCGAGCCGCCCTTGGCCATGCCCGGGTTGCCGGTGCGGTTTACATAATAGTCCCCGTCCGGGAACGCTATGACGCTGCCCTCGCCCTTGAGGACGATGGTGCAGCCCCAGCGCTCCGCAAAGCGCCGCGCGGCGGAGACCCGGTCGCCGCTGAGCAGTCCGCCGAGGTAGGCGAACTCCCCCTCGTGCGGGGTGAGCACCGCGGGGCAGGCGGCGTTTTCGAGGACGCTCATGTCCCGCGAGAGGGCCCAGAGCGCGTCCGCGTCCACCACGGTGGGCACGCGCGAGGCGGCCAGCGCGCCCTGCACCAGCTCCGTCACGCCCTCACTGCGGCCCAGGCCGGGGCCGATGGCCAGGCAGCTCATGCGCTCGAGCCGCTCCTCCACCTCGGGCACGGCCTCAGCCGAGAGGCGGCCGCGCTCGTCGCAGGGTAGCGGAAAGGGCATCGCCTCGTCGTTTTTGACGGCGGTTATCTCATAGATGCTCTCCGGCACGCCGAGCCAAACCAGGCCCGCGCCGCCGCGCACCGCAGCGCGCGAGGCAAAGGTCGGCGCGCCCGTGTAGCCGCGGCTCCCGGCCAGGATCAGCAGCCTGCCGTAGTCCCGCTTGGAGCTCTCCCGAGCCCGTCTGGGCAGGGTTATCGGGGTATTCTCTTTTTCTGTCTCGGTTTTCATGGCATAACATTATACATTTTTCAAATTCATAAGTCAATTTATTTGACTTCCGGCGAGCGTTGTGCTATAAATGTATTCCAGTTGAAGATATTTTATTGCTGTGAACGGGAAAATGACCCTAAACGGCGCACAGAGAACGGGGGCCGCCGGCTGTAAGCCCCCCGCGCACGTTGAGTCTGGTTCGCCCGGGAGCTCCGGCCAACAACCGGCGGGTAAGCCCGTTACAGCGAAGAGTGCGGCGCGTCGCGCGCCGAATAACGGGTGGTACCGCGGAAGAGAGGTCTTTCGTCCTGTATGGGGCGGGGGGCCGTTTTTTTTGTGCGTGCCGCAAGATCGAAAGGGGAAGTCTGAAACAAAATGAAAGAGATGCTGGAAAAGCTCAGGGCCGAATCCGCAGCCGCCATCGCCGGCGCCGCGGATGCCGAAGCGCTTGAGGCGCTGAGGGTGAAGTACCTCGGCAAGAAGGGCGAGCTCACCGCCATCCTCAAACAGATGGGCAAGCTCTCCGCAGAGGAGCGCCCCGTCATCGGCCAGCTGGCCAATAGCGTGCGCGCCGAGCTCGAGTCCGAGCTCGAGAGCCGCAAGGCCGCCCTCGCCGAGGCCGCGCTGGAAGCGCAGCTCGAGGCCGAGGCGCTGGACGTCACCCTGCCCGGCAAGCGCGTCAAGGGCGGGCACAAGCACCCGATGGACATCGTCATCGACGAGCTCAAGGACATCTTCATCGGCATGGGCTTTGAGATAGACGACGGCCCCGAGGTCGAGGAGTCCATCTATAACTTCGACCGCCTGAACACCGACGAGAACCACCCCGCCCGCGAGTGGACGGACACCTTCTATCTCGACGAGGAGAGCCGCACCCTCCTGCGCACCCAGACCAGCAACATGGAGCCGCGCATCATGGAGACGCGCACCCTGCCCATCCGCGCCGCCGTTTTCGGCCGCTGCTACCGCAAGGACGAGGTGGACGCCACCCACAGCCCGATGTTCCACCAGATGGAGGGCCTGGTCGTCGACAAGCACATCACCTTTGCCGACCTGAAGGGCATGCTGCACAACATGGCCGTGCAGATGTACGGCCCCGACACCGTCACGCGCTTCCGCCCGCACCACTTCCCCTTCACCGAGCCCAGCTGCGAGATGGACGTGCAGTGCCACAAGTGCGGCGGCAAGGGCTGCCCCACCTGCAAGGGCGAGGGCTGGATCGAACTCCTCGGCGCCGGCGTGACCAACCCGCACGTCCACGAGATGAGCGGCATAGACACGAGCAAATACTCCGGCCTCGCCTGGGGCATGGGCCTCGAGCGCGCCGCCATGCGCCGCTTCAAGATTGCCGACCTGCGTCTGATGTTTGAAAACGACGTCCGTTTCCTCGAGCAATTTTAAAGCTCTTGCGAGCCCCGTGCGGACTCGTTTGAAACGTGCGGACTTATTTGGATGAAGAATGAAGGAGTTCGATATAAATGAAATTATCGAGAAAGTGGCTCAATGAGTTCATAGACCTGAGCCTTGAGGAAAAGAACGACCGCGACTTCGCCGAGGCCATGACCATGTCCGGCTCCAAGGTCGAGGGCACGGACTACATGGGCGAGGGCATAAGCCGCGTCGTCGTCGGCAAGATAGTCGCGATGGACCTGCTCTGGGACGCCGGAGACAGCGGCAAGCACACGCTCTGGAACTGCAAGGTCGACGTCGGCGGCGAGCGTGACCTGCAGATTATCACCGGCGCGCAGAACCAGAAGGTCGGCGACCTCGTCCCCGTCGCGCTCGACGGCGCCACCCTCCCCGGCGGCGTCACCATCGGCACCACCACCTTCCACGGCGCGCTCTCCGAAGGCATGATGTGCTCGCTCAAGGAGCTGGGCCTCACGCTGCACGACTTCCCCTACGCCTATGAGGACGGCCTCTTCGTCCTTCAGGAAGACTGCAAGCCCGGCGACGACATCGTCCCCGTCATCGGCCGCGACGACCACGTCGTGGAGTTCGAGATCACCCCGAACCGCCCGGACTGCCTCTCCGTCATCGGCCTGGCCCGCGAGGCCGCCGTCACCTTCGACAAGCCCCTCAAGCTGCACACCCCCGTGGTCAAGGGCTCCGGCGGCGATATCAGGGAGCACGTCAGGATAGACATTGAGGACCCCAAGCTCTGCCCGCGCTACACCGCGCGCATGGTCCGCAACATCAAGATCGAGCCCTCGCCCAAGTGGATGCGCGAGCGCATCGCCGCCATGGGCATGAGGCCCATCAACAATATAGTTGACATAACAAACTACGTCATGATGGAGTACGGCCAGCCGATGCACGCTTTCGACTTCGCCTGCGTGGACGGCGGCCACATCATCGTCCGCACCGCGCGCGAGGGCGAGACCATCCGCACCCTGGACGGCAACGAGCGCAAGCTGAACACCAGCATGCTCTGCATCTGCGACGAGTATAAGCCCGTCGGCGTCGCCGGCGTCATGGGCGGCGAGAACTCCGAGATCACGGACGACACCAAGATGGTCCTCTTCGAGAGCGCCAACTTCAACGGCACCAGCATCCGCCGCACCGCTGCTGGCCTCGGCATGCGCACGGACGCCTCCGCCCACTATGAGAAGGGCCTCGACCCCTACCTCACCAAGCTCGCCGTCGACCGCGCCTGCGAGCTGGTCGAGCTCCTCGGCGCCGGCGAGGTCATCGACGGCTACGTCGACTGCTTCCCCGAGCCCCCCGAGCCGCTGGTGCGCGAGCTGGATGTGGACCGCGTGAACTGGATACTCGGCACCGACATCGACGGCGACACCATGCGCAAGATCCTCTCCGACCTGGGCTTCAAGCTCGACGGCAACACCGTCACCGTCCCGACCTGGCGCCTCGACATCGACCCGAAGTACACGCAGAACGACTTCGCCGAAGAGGTCGCGCGCATATACGGCTTCAACAACATCCCGAGCACGATGATGGAGGACTCCGGCACCAAGTCCGGCGGTCTCACTCCCGAGCAGGCCGCCGAGCGCCAGCTGGGCGAGGTCTGCCGCGCCTGCGGTTACGACGGCATCATCACCTACTCCTTCTACAGCCCCGCCAGCTGGGACATGATCCGCCTGCCCGCCGACGACAAGCGCCGCGACGCCATCCGCATCCTCAACCCCCTCGGCGAGGACACCAGCTGCATGCGCACCACGACCCTGCCGAGCATGCTCGAGGTGCTCGCGCGCAACTGGAACTACCGCAACAAGTCCGTCAAGCTCTACGAGTTTGCCAAGGTGTACAGAAAGCGCGCCGACGGCCTGGCCGACGAGCCCAAGGTGCTCACCCTCGGCGCCTACGGCGATGACATGGACTTCTACGCGCTCAAGGGCGCGGTGGAGGAGCTCTGCGACGCGCTGCTCATACAGAACGTCGAGTACCGCCCCGTGAAGGACGACCCGAGCTATCACCCCGGCCGCTGCGCCGCGCTGTACGCGGACGGCAAGTGCCTCGGCAAGTTCGGCCAGGTGCACCCGCTGGTCGCTAAGAACTACGGCGTCTCCGCTGAGCTCTACGCCGCCGAGCTGAACTTCCAGGCCATGTTCGACCACCGCACCACCGAGGTCTATTACACCCCGCTGCCGCGCTTCCCCTCCGTCAACCGCGACATCGCCATCGTCTGCGACAACGCGCTCACGGCGGGCGAGCTCATGGCCTGCATCCGCGAGGCCGGCGGCGAGTATCTCAAGAGCTGCGAGGTCTTCGACGTCTACAAGGGCGCGAACATCCCCGAGGGCAAGAAGTCCGTGGCCTTCTCGCTCATCCTGCGCGCCGGCGACCAGACCCTCACCGACGCCCATGCCGACGAGGCCGTCCAGGCCATCCTCGCCGCGCTGCATGAGAAGTACGGCGCGGTCATCCGCTGAGCGTTTTGTAATTGAATCGTAATATTGCGGTGCTTTACACTCCCGGGATTTTTGGTATAATGTTTCTCAGTTGAGGCAATCATACCTGACCAGGGAGGGGTATAGACATGGAAGACGCAACAAGGAGATTCACAGCTATTGACAACCGGAACGAGACACGCGAAATTCTGTCATCCGTGTACGACTCTCTGAAGGTCAAGGGCTACAACCCCATCAATCAGCTTGTGGGCTATATAATCTCCGAGGACCCGACGTATATCACCAACTACAACAACGCCCGCAGCCTCATCTGCCGCCTCGACCGCGACGAGCTGCTGCAGGAGCTGCTTGTGAGCTACCTCGGAAAGTAAACATCTCAAAGCGTCAAAAAAGAAGGCGCCGGCGACTCACCTCGCCGGCGCCTTTTTCATGCTCCGCGGTAAAAATACGACGACCCGCGGGACGCTGCCTGGGCAGTTTCCCGCGGGTCGTTATTCGCCTTGCGGCCTATCTCCGGCTCACTCCTTGTGCTGGCCGGCGCACTCGCTCTTGAGGCCGCGGAGCATATCCACGCCGTGCTTGAGCGCGGGCAGGACTGCGCCGAGGCTCTCGGTCGCGGCCTTCTCGCTGCCGGGCAGGTTCACGATGAGCGTGCCGCCGCGCAGGCCCGCGATGCCGCGCGAGAGCATGCCGCGCGGGGTTATCTTGACGCTGGCCGCGCGCATCGCCTCGGCGATGCCGGGTGCGACGCGGTTTATGACCGCCTCGGTGGCCTCCGGAGTCACGTCACGCCTGGAAAAACCGGTGCCGCCCGTGGTCAGTGCAAGGCAGACGTCCAGCTCATAGGAGCAGTTGACGAGCTCGCCCTTTATGAGTTCAAATTCGTCCGGAACGACGTTGCAGTATACGACCTCCCAGCCGTCGGCCTCGAGCATGGCCTTGATGGCCGGTCCGCTGGTGTCCACACGCTCTCCCCTGCTGCACCTGTCGCTGACTGTGATAACAGCCGCCGTGTAGTTCATCTCTTTACCCCTCCATTATCTAGCGCCGCAGGCGCATATCTAAATGGATTATAACAGATTTACATACGAGTTACAAGCCCGTAACTTTCCGGTTTCAAAATCCCGCATAGGCTCCGCCCCGCACCAATCCCCCGCCACCCACCAACCCCCTCCCCAAGTCGGGCGAGGAACGTATAGACTACCGACTGGCAGCGCTCACGCGGATGGTGGAGCCGCCAAGGTAAAAAGGCGCTTTTCTTTGGCGGCTCGACACCGTTTCTTTGGGCAAGCACCAAAG
>ERZ827478.683-NODE-683-length-31794-cov-23.478717_pt1 | contig 31794 bp, 35 predicted proteins | sample MGYA00519705_ERZ827478 | MGnify/ENA primary metagenome ERZ827478 (study PRJEB31778, sample SAMEA3449318) | human gut metagenome | biome: human gut; feature: human-associated habitat; material: faeces | place: United Kingdom | collected 2010/2012 ... | reverse complement strand
GGCCGTATCCTTCATCCTTTTTCTTTCTCTGTCCAATATCTATTGTAGTCCTACACCAATGCAAAAGGAGGTGCGGCTGCACAAGGGTTCAGGGAGATTTTTTTGGGAGAATGGAAAAATGGGAGAGTTCAATTAAAGGAGGAGAACCATGTCCAACAAAAACGTAGAAAGATTTTTGCTGCTCTTCGCACTGGGCATAGCTTACGGCTTTATGTACGTCATGCCCTACATGAAATCGAGTTTCTACGATCAGATGATCGCCGCCATGGGCTGCACAAACGAGCAGCTCGGCTCGCTGATGACATACTACACGATAGCCCTGACGATCTCATATCTGCCGGGCGGCTGGATAGGCGACCGCTTCAACCCCAAGCCGGTGCTGCTGGCCTCCATCTTCGGCCAGGCCGTGCTGAGCTTCCTCTTCATGTTCACCTACCAGAGCTACACCATGAGCGTCATCATCTGGTGCCTGATGGCTCTGACCGGCGGCTTCGCATTCTGGCCCTCTCTGATGAAGGGCATCCGCATGACCGGCTCCGACGAGGAGCAGGGCCGCATCTTCGGCATCTTTGAGGCCCTCAACGGCCTCGCCTCGCTGCTGCTGAGCTTTGTCATGCTCGGCATCATGGCCATCGCCGGCGCGGGCGACCTCGTAACCGGCTTCAAGAGCGCCATCGCCAGCATGGGCGTGCTGAGCCTCGTCTCCGGCATCCTCGTCCTTGTCCTCATGCCCAAGAACGCCGCCTACGGCGCCGCCAGCGCCGAAAAGGCCGAGAAGATCGGCCTCAAGGACTACATCTCCACCTTCAAGATCCCCGGCGTGTGGATAATGTCCATCCTTGTCTGGTGCTACGTGACCATCTCCGCCGTTGCGAGCTACCTGACGCCCTACAGCACCAACGTCCTCGGCATGTCCGCCGTCCTGGCCTCCAGCATAGGCACGATAAGGACCTACGGCTGCCGCCTTGTGGGCGGCCCGCTCGGCGGCTACATCGCGGACAAGGCGTTCAAGTCCGTTTCCAAGGAGCAGGTGCTCGGCCAGGCGGCCTGCGCTGTGACCCTCGGACTCTTCCTCGTACTGCCCACCGGAATAAGCGGCGGCCTTCTGGTCGTGCTGCTGCTGCTCGTGGGCGTGGCGATGTTCCTGTGCAAGGGCACCTATTTCTCCGTGCAGCCCGAGCTCGGCATCCCCACCAACGTCTCCGCCACCGCCGTGGCCATCGCCACGCTCATCGGCTATCTGCCCGACATGTTCGTGCACACGATGTTCGGCAAGTGGATAGACACCTATGGCGAAGCCGGATACACGAGGATCTTCATCTATGGCATCGGCACCGCCGTTCTCGGCATAATCGCAGCACTTCTGGCAGTGTATATCGCGCACAGGAATGCAAAAAAGGCCAGCGGCTCTGTCGCATGATAATTTTAGGAGGCGCAAAATGAGCAAAGTAAAGCTGAACATTGCCCGCTGCAAGGGCTGCGGTTACTGCGTTGAGGAGTGTCCGCGCAAGGCCATCTCCTTCACCGGACAGATAAGCGAAAAAGGCTACGACACCATCCAGGTGAACGACGAGCTGTGCATAGCCTGCGGCTCTTGCTATCGGATCTGCCCCGACAGCGTATTCGAGATCCTGGAATAAGGAGGAGGTCAAAGAATGGCAAAGGAATTGATGAAGGGCAATGAGGCCCTGGCAGAGGCCGCGATCCGCGCGGGCTGCCGTTTTTACAGCGGATATCCGATAACGCCCCAGACTGAGATCCTCGAGTACCTCTCCTGGCGCATGGACGAGGTCGGCGGCACCTTTGTGCAGACCGAGTCCGAGCTCGCGGGCATAAACATGCTCCTCGGCGCGTCCGCCGCGGGCGCGCGGGCGCTGACGAGCTCCGCCGGCCCCGGCTTCTCGCTCAATCAGGAGGGCATCTCCTACCTCGTCGCCGCCGACCTGCCTGCCGTCATCATAGACGTCATGCGCATAGGCACCGGCCTCGGCGACATTGCCCAGGGCCAGGGCGACTACTGGCAGCTGACCCGCGGCGGCGGTCACGGCGACTACCGCACCATAGTTCTGGCCCCCGCGAGCGTCCAGGAGAACTGCGACCTCATGCAGACGGCCTTCGACCTCGCCGAGAAGTACCGCCACCCCGTCCTCGTCGCCTCCGATGCGGCGATCGGCCAGATGGTGGAGGGCGTGCAGCTCCCCGAGATGCACGAGCACGACGTAGACACCTATGACTGGGCCGTCCGAGGCTGCAAGGCCGGCCAGGCGCCCCGCAAGGTGCAGAACACCTATTACACCAGGCCCGACTATGTGGAGTACCTCCGCGACAAGTACGCCGCCATCGAGGCGAACGAGCAGCGCTGGGAGTCCTACAAGACCGAGGACGCCGAGGTCGTGCTCGTGGCCTACGGCATCAGCTCCCGCATCTCGCGCGAGGCGGTGGATGTCGCCCGCGCCCAGGGCCTGATCCGCCCCATCACGCTTTGGCCCTTCCCGGTGAAGGCGTTTGAGAACTGCCCCGCGGCCAAGGCGTTCATGACTGTGGAGATCAACATACTCGGACAGATGACCGACGACGTCAGGCTGGCCGTGGAGAACAAATACCCTGTGGACTTTTACGGCACCTTCTTTGGCCTGCCGGAGACCGACGCCATAATCGAAAAGGCCAAGGGCATGCTGGAAAAGGGGGAAAACTAAATGAAACTCAAGGCACCTGCTTCCGTATTCTCCTCCGCGGGCTTCTGCCCCGGCTGCGGCCACGGCCTTGCAAGCCGGCTGATAGGCGAGGTCGTTGAGGAGCTGGGCATCCAGGAGAAGCTGATAACCGTCGTTGACGTGGCCTGCTGCTCCTTCAACATCGACTACTGGAACTTTGACACCATAATGGCCGCGCACGGCCGCGACATCCCCACCGCTGTGGGCGTCAAGCACATCCGGCCTGACTGCCCCGTCATGGCCTACATGGGCGACGGCGCCGCCTACTCCATCGGCATGGCCGAGACTATCCACGCCGCACTGAGGAACGACAACATCTGCGTGTTCGTCATAAACAACTCCGTGTTCGGCATGACCGGCGGCCAGATGGCTCCCACGACCCTGCCCGGCGAGCGCACCGCCACCTCCCCGAAGGGCAAGGATCCCAAGCGATACGGCACCCTCAGCGGCGTAGAGCTGCTCAAGGGCATGGACATCGCCTATCTCGCGCGCGGCGAGCTGGTGGGCGTCGCCGGGATGACCAAGTCCAAGCGCATGATCCGCAACGCATTTGAGCACCAGCTCGCAGGCGACGGCTTCTCCCTCGTGGAGCTGCTCTCACCCTGCCCGACGAACCTGAATCTGCCCCCGGTGAAGGCCAAGACCTTCGTGCACGAGGAAATGACCAAGTATTTCCCCATCGGAGAGTTCATCAACAAGGGAGGAAACAAGTGATGGTTGAGATCATATGCGCCGGTTTCGGCGGCCAGGGCGTGCTCACGACCGGCCTCATAGTTGCCAATGCCGCGATGATGCTCGGCAAGGAGATCACCTGGTATCCCTCCTACGGCTCCGAGATGCGCGGCGGCACTGCCAACTGCACCATAAAGATAAGCGATGGCCCCATAGCCAGCCCCTATTCCAAGGCGCCGGACATCGTCTGCGCGCTCAACGCCCCCGCCATCGACAAGTTCGAGTCCAGCATCAAGCCGGGCGGCTACCTCTTCGTCAACGCCTCGCTCGTCGATGAGGACAGGACTTACCGCGACGACATCAAAGTCGTCAAGGTGCCCATGACCGAGGTGGCCCAGCACTGCGACAACCCCAAGGGCGCGAACCTCGTGCTCCTCGGCGCCGTCGCGGCGCACACCGGGCTCTTTGAGGTGGACGTGCTGGACAAGCTCGTCGCCGAGTACTTTGCCAAGAAGGGCAAGGTGAACCCGAAGAACTCCGACTGCCTGCACGCGGGCGCGAAGCTCTGAGATAGAATACGCCCGGGCCGCGCCGCAAGCTGCACCCGCGCGCCCGGGCGTACGTATACCCCGCGTTTCCACGCACAGGGTCTGATCTTATGAAAGGGGGGAGACAGACACGCTGGACACTTTGGACATACTCATAATACTGCTGTACTTTGTCGGCATGATCGTCCTCGGCCTCTACGCGCAGAGAAAGCAGTCGAGCGTCGACGACTATTACCTGGGCGGCCGCTCCATGGGCAGCTTCAAGATAGGCGCGCTGTGGATGGCCGGCTGGATAGGAGGCTCATCCGTCATCGGCACCTCGTCAAACGGCTACAGCATGGGCATAACGGCGGTGTGGTACGTCACGGCCATAGCGGCCGGCTGCATAACCTTCGCCCTCGTGATGGCAAAGCCGATAAAGCGCATCAGCGGTGTGCTTCACAATATTACCTTCCCCGAGCTGATATGCAGCCGGTATGACGCCAAGAACAGCGTCATGAGCAGCATCACCACGATACTCGCGATGGTGGGCTACACGGCGGCTCAGTTCGTCGCGGGCGCCTCGATACTGAACGTACTGACCGGATGGAGTTTGGGCGTGTGCTATGTTATAGCCGCGGTGGTCATCGTCTTCTATGTATCCACGGGCGGCCTGCTGGCCGTTACCTACACCGACATTGTCCAGATGCTGCTGCTTATCCTGGGCATAGTCGTCATCGCGGTGCCCATGACCACGGGCACTCTCGCATCCGAAGGCCTGTCGCTCAAGGCGGACCTGCCCGAGGGTTACTTTGACTTCGGCAGCTGGGGCTGGGCGACGATAGTCGCGCTCGCCTTTTCCACGATATTGTCGTTCTTCACGTCCATGGACAGCTTTACCCGCTGCATCGCGGCTAAGGACGCCCGCAGTGCCAGGCTGGGGACCATATATGCGGCCATCGCCGTGCTCGTCATCGCGGGCGCCAGCACCTACCTCGGCATGGCTGGCAAGCTCCTGCTGCCCGACCTCGCGCAGTCCAACAACGTGCTGGCCGAGATGGTCGTGAAGATCTTTCCCATGGGCTAAAGGGGCTCATACTCATCGGCGTTCTCAGCGCAATAATGTCCACGGCCGACATCTCCGTGCTCACCGGCTCCGCCAGCCTCACAAAGGACATCTACCAGCGCTTTATCAACCCGAAGGCCTCTGAAAAGACGCTCATGCGCATGGGCCTTGTGTGTTCCGTGCTCGTGGGTTTGCTCGGGGCGCTGTTTGGATGGTATAATCAGGATATAATGAACATCCTGCTCATAACCTTCACGATAAACTCCGCAGGCCTCTTCCTGCCCACGATAGGCGGCTTCTTCTGGAAGCGCTCCTGCTCTGCCGGGGCCTTTGTCTCTATGGTCTCGGCCACGGTCATAACGGTGGCCTGGTATGTGGGCGGCGCGCTCACGGACCTTCCGCTCTTTGAAGTGGACGCGCTCTGGCCCTCCTTCGGCGTCTCCGCCGTGCTCTACTTCGCCGTCTGCCTGACCCACCGCCAGACGCCCGAGGAGCTGGAGAAGGCCCGGTTGTTCTACGCAATGCACAGAAACAAATCCGCTGCTGACTGATAAAAGGGGGATGACTATGAAGATCGTATTTGCCGAATACCCGGAAACCAGAAACAGAAACATCGACACCGAGCTCGCCTGCATGCCGGAGGGCACGGAGGTCGGCTTCGCCGTCTACGACGAGCAGAATCTCGAGGCCTACCGCGAGGCGCTCGCCGACTGCGACGCTGTCATCACCGGCTTCGCCCCCATCGACGAGCAGACCATCGACCGCATGAAGAACTGCAAGATCATCTCTGTGCAGGCTACGGGCTGGAACTTCGTGGCGCACGAGTACGCCAAAAGTCGCGGCATAGCCGTCTCGGCCATCGGCGAGTACTGCACCAAGGAGGTCGCGGACCACACCATGATGCTCATGCTCGCGCTGCGCAAGCGCCTGCCCTACCTCCAGCGCCGCGTGAACGTGGAGAAGGTCTGGGAGACCGCCTCGCTCGAGACGCTGGGCCTCAAGGGCATCTGGGGCCAGACCCTCGGCATCGTCGGCCTCGGCAAGATAGGCAGGGCCGTCGCCGCGCGCGCAAAGGCCTTCGGCATGCGCGTCATCGCCGTCGACCCGTTCAAGGATGACGACTACTTTGCCGAAAACGGCGTCGAGCGCGTGGACATCGACTACCTGCTTGAGAACTCCGACGTGGTGTCCAGCCACATGGACCTCAACCACACCAACGAGAGGTACTTCGACGCCGAGAAGTTTGCCAAGATGAAGAAGCAGCCCATCTTCCTGAACGTCTCCCGCGGCGGCGAGGTCGACGAGGACGCCATGCTGGCGGCGCTCAAAGCGGGCCAGATCCTGGCCGTCGGCCTCGACGTGCTCACCAGCGAGAGCCCCGACCTTGAAAATTGCCCCTTCATTGGCCGCGAGGACTGCATAGTCACCCCGCACAGCGCCTTTTACTCCGACGACTCCATCGAGGCCTGCGAGCGGATATCCGTGCTCAACGCCCTCAACTACATAAACGGCGAGCCGGACAAGGTGTTCAAGCTGGTGCAGGACCCGCGCAAGTGAGAAATTGAGATTTGGAGAAAAGACATGGAAAATACGCAGAGAATGCCCCTTGAGGGGATAAAAGTCATAGAGCTGGCGACCGTTGTGGCCGCGCCCACGGCGGGGCGTATGCTCTGCGCCTACGGGGCGGAGGTCATAAAGGTCGAGACCCGCTACGGCGACGAGATGCGCCACGCCGGCGAGTGGGAGCAGGTCGTCTGCGAGATGGACAACAACCCGCTCTTCGCCATACAGAACTCCGGCAAGCGGCTCACCAGCATCGACCTCAAGAACCCGGAGGGCAAGGAGGCCTTTTTGAAGCTGCTGGACGGCGCGGACATCTTCCTCACCAACGTGCGCCTGCCCAGCCTCGGCCGCCTCGGCCTGGACTACGAGACGCTGCACAAGCGCTATCCCTCTCTTATATACGCGCACTTCTCCGGCTTCGGCGTAAAGGGGCCGGACGCAGCCAAACCGGGCTTTGATTCCACGGCCTTCTGGCTGCGCAACGGCCCGCTGGCCGACTGGCAGGCGCCGGGCTCCTTCCCCTTCACGCCGACCTATGCCTTCGGCGACATGGCCACGAGCTCCGCATTCTTCTCCGGCATCCTCATGGCCGTCATAGGCCGGGAAAAGACCGGCGCGGGCACCTTTGTCAGCACCTCGCTCATGGCCAGCGGCATCTGGTGCAACGCCATCGGCGTCGTATCCCACCAGAAACAGTTCGCCGGCGACCGCGTCAACGACCCGCTGCGCCCCTCCGACCCCTTCAGCCACTTCTACAAGTGCGGCGACGGGCGCTACATCGGCATCTTTGACAACGAATACGGCCGTGATCTGCCCAAGTTTGCAAAGCTGCTCGGCATAGAGGACATCCTGGACGACCCGCGCTGCGCCTCGCTGGAGGCTCTGGCCAAGACCGACGCCGTCGTCGAGGTCGTCACGCGGCTCAACGAACTTTTCCTCACGCGGCTCAACGAACTTTTCCTCACGAAGCCCAGCTCCGAGTGGATAAAGCTGCTCGAGGAGAACAACATCTCCTGCGAGCTCATGCGCCGCCTCAGCGACGTGAGCTCCGACGAGCAGGCCATCGCCAACGGCTTTGTCGAGGAGGTCGAGTTCAAGGACGGGCTGAAGGTCATGATGCCCTGCCCGCCTGTGAAGTTCTCCGACTACGTCACCAGGCCCTACACCCCCGCCGGCGTGCTCGGCGCGGACACGGACAGCGTGTTCGCCGAGCTCGGCTACAGCGCCGAGGACATCGCCCGGATGCGGGAAAACAAGGCCATTATCTGAAAAAGGAGTAGATACAATGAAAATAGTGCTTGCAGAGGTCCCCTATACCAAGGACCGCAACATCAGCGTCGAGAAGTCCTGCTGCCCCGAGGGCGCAGAGCTCGTCATCGCGGTCTATGATGAGCACAGCGACGACAACAGCGCCTTCTACCGCGAGATAGAGGACGCGGACATCATCGTCAACGGCTATGTCTACTTCGGAAAGAAGGAGCTCGATGCGCTCAAGAAGTGCCGTATCATCTCCTTCCAGTCCACCGGCTACAACGAGATTGACCTCGACTATGCCACCGAGCGCGGCATCGGCGTCTGCTCCATCCTCGACTACTGCACCCAGGAGACGGCGGAGAACACCATGGCTCTCATGCTGAACCTGCAGCGCAGCATCCGCCTCTACGACAAGAGCGTGCAGCAGGACCACGTCTGGGACTACCTCGTGGCGCGCGACCAGCACATGAAGCGCATTGCCGGCCAGACCATGGGCATCGCCGGTCTCGGCCGCATCGGCCAGTCCGTCGCGCGCAAGGCACAGGCCTTTGACATGACGGTCATCGCCTACGACCCCTTCCTACCTCCCGAGATCGCCGAGGGCATGGGCGTCAAGCTGGTCGACTTCGACACGCTCCTCGCCGAGAGCGACGTCATCTCCATACACATGAATCTCACCGACGAGAACTACCACATCTTCAACAAAGAGGCCTTCTCCAAGATGAAGAAGCGCCCCATCATCGTCAACGAGGGCCGCGGTGCCCTCATCAGCGATGACGACCTCGTCTGGGCGCTCGACAACGACCTGGTGCGCGGTGCGGCGCTCGATATGCTCGAGAGCGAGAACCCAGACCTCTCCGACTGCCCGCTGCTGGGCCGCGAGAACGTCCTGCTCACCCCGCACAGCGGCTATTACTCCGAGACCTCCGACTACCTCGTGGCGAAGTACTCCATGGACAACGCCCTGGCCTACTACAACCGAGAATACGACAAGGTCAAGGTCATGCGCAACCCCGTCAGGAACTGAAAAAAGACAAAGGCCCGGTTCGGAATTTCCGAACCGGGCCTTTTCGCGCTGTGATTTACGCCTTGCCGGCGGGGATGAGGTCCTCGAGCATCTCGACCACCTGGGCGACGGTGCGGACGTTGCCGGCGCGCTCGTCGGTGATGACGATGTCGTACTCCTCCTCGATGGACATCACGAGCTCGACCACGTCCAGGGAATCGGCGCCGAGATCGTCGAAGATGTCGGTGTCGGGGGTGATGGTCTCGGGGTCGACCTCGAGCTGGTGAGCCAGAAGCTCACGAACGGTGTCAAAAATCATGGCTTATTCCTCCGGTGACTCAGCTCCACTCGCGGCTCTTGGGGCGGGTGTCGTCCTGCTTGTTGGGCCGCTCGTAGGAGACGACCACGCGGCGGTTGGGCTCGGTGCCCGTGGAGCTGGTTGATACGCCCTCGAAGTTCTGCAGGGCGGTGTGGATGACGTGGCGCTCATAGGAGTTCATGGGCTCGAGCGCCATGCTGCGCTTGTACTTGACGACCTTGGCGGCCATCTTCTCGGCGAGGTGCACGAGGCTTTCCTCGCGCTTGGCGCGGTAGCTCTCGGCGTCCACGCTGATGTGGCAGCGCTTGTCGCTGCCGCGGTTCACGGCGTAGTTGGTGAGGTGCTGTATGGCGTCGAGCGTCTCGCCGCGGCGGCCTATTACGGCGCCCATGCCGGGGCCGGAGAGGTTCACCAGGATGCCGCCGTTGTCGCGGTCGGTGATCTCGATCTCGGCCTTCACGCCCATGCGCTCGAGCAGGCCGCGCAGGAAGCGCTCCGTGTCGGCCTTGACGCCCTCGGTGTACTTGGGCTCGGTGCTGACGGCGGGGGCGGCGGGCTCGGCGGCCTTCTCGGCCTTCTTCTCGGCGCGCGGGGGCTCGCTCACCGGGGCGGCGGGGGCCTCTTTGACGGGCTCCTCGTCCGGGGCGTCGTACTCCACGCGCACGACGGCGGGGGAGGCGCCTATGCCCAGGAAGCCGCTCTTCGCGCGCTCTACTATCTCGACCGAGACGTCGTCCCGGTCCAGGCCCAGCTCACGCAGGGCGGCGGCCAGGGCCTCGTCCTCGGTCTTGCCGGACTTCTCAAGGTATTTTTTCATCGTTTATTCTCCTGATCCTCGTCTTCGTCCTCGTCGATGAAGGACTCCTCCACGAAGCCCTCCTCCTCGCTCTCGTCAACAGGGGCGGCGCCCTCGTCAACGGCTGCGGGGGCGGCGGTCTCAACGACCTCCTCCTCGGCGACCTCGGTATCTATGCTCTCGCCGAACTCGCTCTCAGCGGCGGCGGCGCGCGTGGCCTCCTCGGCGGCTTCGGGATTTACGAACCTGTCCTCAACATAGGCGCGGCCGCGGGCATAGCGGCGGTTGCCGACCTGGGAGGCGGGCTTTTCCGGCTCGGTCACGCCGAGCCTCTCGCGCCTCGCGGCGCGCTCCTCGCGCTCGACGGCGGCGCGGCGCTCCGTATCCTGCTGCTTTTGCTGCGCCTGCTGCTTTTTCTTGCTGGTGTTGCGGTTGACGTTCGTCGCGTTCATGGCGCGCAGACGCTCCGTCTCCTGGCGCTTGCGCTCGAGCTCCTCCTCGCGCGCACGCTCGCGCTCTATGCGCTCCGCGTCGGCCTTGTCCAGCTGCTTTTTGAAGATGCCGGTGAGCACGACGTCGCGGATGATGCCGAGCACGCTGTTCATGATCCAGTACAGGCCCATGGCGGCCGGCATGACGAAGCCTATCCAGAGGCTCATGAGCGGCATGATGAGCAGCATGGTCTTGTTGGTGCTCTGCTGCTGGGCGTTCATGTTGCCCATGGTGGGGTTCATCTTCTGGCTGATATAGATGGAGAGGTAGCTCAAGCCGGTGGAGATGATCGGGATGAGGAACAGCCCGATGACGGCCCAGGCACCGGCGGAGAGGTCAAAGGTCCAGAACTTCCAGTTCGGCGTGGCCGAGAGGTCGAGGCCGAGGAAGTTGTAGTCCATCTGCACGAGCTTGTCCGAGAGGCCGGCAAAGTCGCTCCAGTGGTCGCTGATGAACTTGGCCTTGTAGATCTCCTCGTAGAAGGAGTTGCCGGAGCTGGTGTAGTTGGACATGGCATAGCCCAGCTCGGTCAGCTTGTTGGCTATGGCTCCGCCCGAGGCGAGCAGCGCCGAGTCGACGCCCATCATGATGGTGAGCGGCTTTACGACGGCGCGGTAGAGGGCGAGGAGTATGGGGAAGGGCAGCAGGCTCCAGAGGCAGCCGGACATGGGGTTGACCTTCTCCTCACGGTAGAGGCGGGCCATCTCCTCGTTGAGCTTCTGCTGGTTGCCCTCGTGCTTGCGCTGGAGCTCCTGCATGCGCGGCGTGAGCCGGGACATGCGCATCATGCTCTTCTTGCTCTTGGCCATGAAGGGCAGCAGCACGAGCGTCACGCACAGCGAGAACAGTATGGTGGCGACACCGAAGTTCCCCGTGAGCTCGTAGAGGCCCATCATGAGCCAGCCAAAGGGTTTAGCTATTGCATCTAACATCTTATTTGCTCCTCAGTGGGTGGTGTCCCGGATGACCGGGCGGTTGCTCGCGCGGGAGCTCAGGGCACGGGGTCGTAGAACTCGTGCTCTCCGAAGTGGAAGGGGTGGCAGCGGGAAATACGCTTGAGAGCCAGCCAGCCGCCCTTTAGGGCGCCGTATTTCTCAATGGCCTCGATGGCGTACTGCGAACAGGTGGGTATGAACCGGCAGCAGGGCGGCTTGAGCGGGGATATGTTCCGCCTGTAAAAGCGTATCATGGCAAGCAGCAGCTTTTTCACGTTTCGCTCTCCTTGACGAGTCCGAGCTCGGCGCAGGCGCGCAGAAACTCGCGCTCGAGTCTCTGATAATCTGCCCCGACGCTCCGCGAGCGGGCTACGACAACAACATCGTGCCCGCGGCAAAGCCGGCTCTCGTTCAGCCGGTATATTTCGCGCAGCCTGCGCCGCACGCGGTTGCGCACAACAGCGCAGCCGAGCTTGTTCGAGACGGTGAAGCCGAGCCTGTTGCCGGCCTTACCGTTGCGCCTCGCGTACACCACAAGGCATGGCTCCGCCGCACTCCTGCCTTTCCGGTAGGCGCGTCGGAACTCATAATTCAACTTCAGCGAGTCGGTAAACTCCAACTGCTTCCCCTCTAATTACCGCATCCCGCGCTGGGTCTTGCGGGACTCAGTAGGAGAGGCGGGCTCTGCCCTTCGCGCGGCGGCGGGAGAGGACCTTGCGGCCGTTGCGGGTGGCCATTCTCTTGCGGAAGCCGTGCTCCTTCTTGCGCTGGCGCTTCTTGGGCTGGTAGGTGCGGACCATAGTCGATTCCATCCTTTCTTGACGTTATACTCAACAGCGGCCATGGGACATTGCTAAGCCGCCGCAGTTGACAAAGAGAAAACCTCTGCCAGGACACTGGCAGAGGCTAATTATATCCCAATTTGAGGTGTGCTGTCAACTTTTATTTCTTGTCACCCTCGGTTTTCGCCGTACCGGGGTCGATGTACTCCCCGGGCAGCTCCACGAAGTTCTCCTCGCCCTCCTCCGAGCCGGGGCCCATGGGCTCGAACTCGTCCTCGGGCTTCGGGGGCGGGACCTCGTCGTCCTCGTCCTCGGTGGCAGGGGCGTTCGGGAAGCGGGCGAAGATCTCCTCGCGGCGGCGCAGGCCGGAGACCAGCATCCAGGAGAGGAAGAGCTGCATCCCGGCGATGCCGAAGAACATGATCTGCTGCGCGATGAGCCTCTCGTCCGGGAGGGTCACGAAGCAGAGAAAGGCGCCGAAGTTGCAGAAGAAGATGGTCGCAAAGGGCTTGCCCCTGCCGTATGCGTGCCCGGCGACGTAGTAGAAGCTCAGCAGGGAGCAGGCGATGGCGAGTATCTCGGGCGCGTAGCTCCAGACCACGGAGGTGACGGCGTCCTGCCGGTAGCTGACGATGAGCCAGAAGCAGCAGAAGGCGATGGGCAGCGTGGCGGCGAGGCAGAAGCCCGCCTGCCTGGGCGAGCCGTCCGGCGTCTCCTTTCCGTTCGCGCCGCCGGCGATGCCGAGAAAGCCGCCCGCGGTCAGCAGCCCGAGCAGCGCGAGTATGCGCAGCAGCCCGGAGAAGTCCATGCCCAGCGGGGCCTCCGCGTCCCCGGCCGTTATCAGCAGCATGACGCTGCCCGCGGCCATGATGAGCGCGATGACCAGGTAGATTATCTTGTGCAGCAGGCCGCTCCCGGCAAAGGCCACGCCGGGGTCCGGCGCGCAGGTCAGGCCGAGGTTCTTCTTATAGTACCGCGCGAAGCCGAACATGGTGCCCGCGGCGGCTATGCAGAGGATGGTCAGCACGATTCCCCAGAGGCTGCCGGAGATGTAGAGCCCGTTCTCCTCAAAGGCCGTCATGTTCTGCAGCCAGCGGCTGAAGATGCCGAAGGCGGAGTACACGCAGGTCGTGCAGGTCATTGTAAGGGCGAGTTTACGCATATGGTCAGGACCGTCCAAATAAGAATAGTTACATAGGGCAGAGAAGTTTGCCACAATATTCTAACCCTTTGCCCGCCTCAAGTCAACAACAAAAGGAGGCCCGCAAATGAGAACGATAGTCGCGGCGGCGCTGCTCTGCCTGGCGATAGCGCTGATGCTGCCGCTGCTCTTCGCCGGCGGCGGACAGGCCGAACCTGCGCCGAGCGCGGAGCCGGAGAGCGCCGCGGGAGGGCTCGATTCGGAGCTGAGCTTCACGGTGCTCACGGCCAACGGGGTCGAGACCGTGACCATGTCGGACTGGCTCCCCGGCGTGGTGGCCGGGGAGATGCCCGCACTCTTTGAGGAGGAGGCGCTCAAGGCCCAGGCCGTGGCTGCGCGGACGTACATAATGTACTCCATGGGCCGGGAAAAGCCCGCGCACCCGGAGGCCGACGTCTGCGACGACCCGGCCTGCTGCAAGGCGCACTCGACGGACGAGACCCTGCGCGAGAAGTGGGGCGAGAGCTACGAGGAGAACATGGCCCGCGTGCTGGAGGCCGTGCGCTCCACGGACGGGGAGTACATGAGCTACGGCGGCGAGGTCATCCAGGCGGTGTTCCACTCCTCCTCCGCGGGCAGGACGGAGGACTCCGCCGCCATCTGGCAGGCCGAGCCCTATCTCGTGAGCGTGGAGAGCCCGGAGACGGCGGAGGACGTGCCAAACTATGTGACCTCCGTCACCGTGAGCCCGGAGGACTTCCGCGAGGCGGTGCTCACCGTCCACCCGGAGGCCGAGTTCGGCGAGGACCCGGCGTTCTGGCTGGGCGCGGCGGTGCGCGACGCCTCCGGCCGGGTCGAGAGCGTGGACATAGGCGGCACCCAGGTGCCGGGCACGGAGCTGCGCACCATCTTCAAGCTGCGCTCCACGGCCTTCACGCTCGACTACACCGCCGAGGGCTTTCTCTTCACCGTCACCGGCTACGGCCACGGCGTAGGCATGAGCCAGTACGGCGCCAACGTCATGGCCGAGGACGGCGCGGACTATGAGGAGATACTCACCCACTACTACCCCGGCGCGGAACTGACACGTGCAACGTAAAATATTTAATGTTTATCGTTAAATTAATAGAAGTGCCGATAATACTCAGACTGGACCGCGTGATGGCGGACCGGAAGATGTCCCTCAACGAGCTTGCCGAGCGCGTGGGCATTGCGAATGTGAACCTCTCGAAGATCAAGACCGGCAAGGTCAGCGCCATACGCTTTTCAACCCTCGAGGCCATATGCGAGGCCCTCGACTGCCAGCCCGGCGACATCCTCGAATACTCCCCTCCCAGATCCGAATAGCGCAAAGGCGCCCCGCACAGCGCGGGGCGCCTTGTTTTCAGCCATGTTCCGCCATATACGTGGCGACGCGGCTTTGGACCTCGGCGGCGACGTCGGGGGCGGATTTTTCGCCCGCGAAGTACGGCGCCGCAGCGTCCGCTATGATCCCCAGCGCCTCGGCGTCCATGCCGTAGATCACCTCCGCCGCCTCAAACGCGGCCAGGCCCTTGGCGGTCACGAGCTCCATGTCCGCCGTGAGGTCGTAGCCGTTCTCCCGCCAGCCGGCCAGGTTTTTGAGATAGGTCGCTATCTCCCGGTCCGCGACGGAGCGCAGGGGGCTGTAGCCGTCCAGGGTCATGGAGTCCTTCGTGAGCACGGTCTTCAAAAAGCTCCAGCACTCGTCCGGGTGCTCCGTCGCCGCGCTGATGCCGAGCGGAAGAATGGGCTCCACCGCGATGCCGCGCCCCTCGCCCGTGCCGGGGAAGCCGCAGAAGACGAAGTCCTCGCCCAGGGCATCCGTGAAGGTGCGCATTACATAGAGGTTCACGGTCGAGGTGTAGAGCAGCTGGCGGCCGGAGGCGAGCATCTGCTGCTCGTTGTAGTCCCACTCGTAGCCGTAGGGCGTGCTCTCGCCCGTCACGGCCTCGACGGGCTGCTTCGCCGCCTGGGCGAGGATGTCCTCAAAGAGCCCGGAGGTGAAGTCGCAGGTCCCGGTCTCCCAGTCCATCAGCGCCGAGGCGTTGAAGTCCAGCGCCGTCTCGAGATAGGTCTGCCGCGAGGTGTTGAGGCCCACGGCGTACTCTATCGCCGGGTTCGCGGCCATGATCTCCTCCACGTCGGCGTAGCTGATGCCCTCGTACCCTTCGGCGTAGGCCGCCGCAGCCGCCGCGGCCCAGACCTTCCAGCTCATGGGGATGGAGTAGAGCTCGCCGCCGAGCTCCGAGGCCCGCAGCCAGTTGTCGAAGAGCGTGGAGCGGTCCACGCCGTCGGGGCCGTCTATGAAGGCGTTGAGCTCCAGCAGCATGCCGCGCTTGGCCCAGGAGGCGACGCTGATTCCCTCCAGCATGACGATATCCGGGCAGTTGCCGGCGAACATGTCCGCCGCAAGGCGCACGGTGCCCTCGAGGCCGTCCTCCGCCGTGTTGTAGACCGTGTAGTCGACCAGCTCCACGCGAGCGTCGGCGTTCCTGCGGTTGAAGTCGGCGGCGAGGCCGTAGAGATACATGGCGTTCATATCCTGGCCTATGCCGGTGAGTGCGAGGGTGATGACCGTGAGGGGCTCCGTGCTCTCGACCCTCGTGACCAGCCAAAAGTTCCGGCCGCCGTCGGAGACGAGCAGCCGCCCGTCGGAGAGCATCAGCTCTGGCGGGTAAGAGCTGCCGTAGTCAATGTAGTCCGCGAACTTTTCGCCCGTGCCCGTGCCGGGGTCGAGCTCCCAGAGCGAGAAGTTGCCGCAGGCGAGCAGCCGCCCATCGGGCGCGGGCAGCACTCCCCAGCTGCAATCGACAGAGATGCTCACGGCCTCACCGACAGCACCGCCCTCGACGTCCACGCGCGAGATGAAGGAGCCGCCCTGGTCGTCGGTCCAGTACAGCGCCAGCGCGTCGGAGAGCGGCACGATGTTGACGCCGTAAGCGGGCAGGCCCTCGAGCTGGATATCACAGACGCCGACGGGTTCCGCGCCGGAGCAGTCGAAAACGCGCAGGCGGGGGTCCTGTTTCGGAACACTGGTGCAGACGCAGAGCCGCCCGGCGCTGTCGACGGCCATGAGGCCGCGGTATTCCCCCGCGGGTATCAGGCTGGAAATGGGCCAGCGTCCGGCCTCCAAGCCGTCGGGGCCGAAGCGAAGCAGGTACTCTTCCGCGTCGGGCTGGTACATGGAGCAGAAAAAGCCTCCGTCCGGCGCGAGCACGAAGCCTGATAACCTCTCCTCGCTCGTGCCGTCACTCAAAACGGCGAGCTGCTCGGCCTCGCCGGAGGCTGAGAGCGACCAGAGACTGCTTTCGTTCACGAACGCGGTGCTTCCGTCCTCGTTCTCCCGGACGTAGGAGTAGGAACTTATGAAGCGCAGGCTGCCGTCTACGAGCTCCACGGCGTGGCTCATTATTATGTCCTCGGGCAGCTCGACCTCCTCATAGACATAGCGCGCCTCGGGCGCGGCGGAGGCGGAGACCCCCTCCGTCCCGGGCCCGGGCAGCCCGCTCACCGACGGCGGCTGCGCCGCCCCGCAGGCCGTCAGCAGGAGAAGTGCCAGGCCCAGCGCGAAAATGCGGATGGTTTTCCTCATTTTTGTCGCTCCTTCCTGTTTTTTCTCCAGCGTATACCACGGTTGTATCAGATCTGCATCAAAGTTGCATCGCAGTTGTAAAAAATAAGGCCCCGGCCGAAAATGGCCGGGGCATTGTTTGATGTTTGCCGTGTCCGGGGCTCAGTTGTTGGCCTCGGCTTTGGTTTCGCAGTAGATGCAGCGGTAGGTGTGGGTCTCGGGGCTGGTGAGGCGGAAGATCTGGGGCAGGTCGGGCTCCACGCTGGTGATGCAGCGGGGGTTCTTGCAGCGCAGGACGTTCACTATCTTCTCCGGCATGGTGAGCTTGCGCTTTTCAAAGAGGCGGCCGTCCTTGATGACGTTTATCGTCGCGCCGGGGTCGACGTAGCCGATGACCGTGAGGTCGATGTCCGTCATGGAGTCGATCTTGATGATGTCCTTGCGGCCCATGAGCCCGCTGGGGGCGTTCTTGATGATGGCCACGGTGCAGTCGAGCTTGTCGAGGTTCAGCAGCCGGTAGAGCTCCATCGCGCCGCCGGCGTGGATGTGGTCGATAACTATGCCGTTCTTGATGGAATCTATATTCATGTCACGCCTCCAGCAGCTTCAGAATCAGCGCCATGCGGACGTACTTGCCGCAGAGCGCCTGGCGGAAATAGCAGGCACGGGGATCGTCGTCTATCGCGGTGGAGATCTCGTTCACCCTCGGCAGCGGGTGGAGTATGCGCAGGTCCTTCTTCGCGCCGGCGAGCTTCTCCGGGGTGAGAATGTAGCTGTCCTTCAGACGGAGGTAGTCCTCCTCGTTGAAGAAGCGCTCGCGCTGCACGCGGGTCATGTAGAGGATGTCGAGCTCGGGCATGACGGCGGCGAGGTCGGTCTCCTGGGAGTACTGCAGGCCCTTGGCCTGGAGCACGTCCTTCTTGATGTAGCTGGGCAGCTTGAGCTCCTCGGGGGAGATGAGCACGAACTTGACGCCCGTGCTGCGGGAGAGCGCCTCGATGAGCGAGTGCACCGTGCGGCCGAACTTGAGGTCGCCGCACAGGCCGATGGTGAAGTTGTCGAGGCTGCCGCGCTCGCGGCGGATGGTCAAGAGGTCGGTGAGCGTCTGGGTCGGATGGTTGTGGCCGCCGTCGCCCGCGTTGATGATGGGCACCGTCGAGTGCATGGCCGCTACCATGGGCGCGCCCTCCTTGGGGTGGCGCATGGCGATGATGTCGGCGTAGCAGCCGACGACGCGGATGGTGTCCGCCACGCTCTCGCCCTTCGCGGCGGAGGAGCTGCTAGCCTCGGAGAAGCCGAGCACGCTGCCGCCGAGCTCGAGCATCGCGGCCTCGAAGCTGAGCCTCGTCCTCGTGGAGGGCTCGAAGAAGAGCGTCGCGAGCTTTTTATACTTGCACCTCTCGCGGTAGTCCTCCGGGTGGGCGATTATCTCGTCCGCCTGGTCGAGCAGCCCGGTTATCTCCTCGGTGCTGAGGTCGAGTATGTCTATAAGGTGTCTCATTTTTTGCCTCCCATCCAGCTCTCGTCCGAGGGGTTCGCGCGGAAGGCCATGAGTCCCGGCACGGTGTGCGCGGGGATATAGCCCTCGGCCTCGGCGACGGCGACTATCTCGTCAAAATCCGTGAGGCTCACGGCGCGGACCTTCGCCTCGGCGAGGCGCTGCTTGCCCTTCTCCATGCCGTAGGTGAAGATGGACACGGCGCCGAGCACCTCGGCCCCGGCCTCGCGCAGGGCCTCGACCGTCTCGATGAGGCTGCCGCCGGTGGAGATGAGGTCCTCGATGACTACGACCTTTTCGCCCTCGGTGAGCTTGCCCTCGATGCGGTTCTGCCTGCCGTGGTCCTTCGCGCCGGAGCGCACGTAGCCCATGGGCAGGCCCATGAGGTGCGCCGCGATGGCGGCGTGGGCGATGCCCGCCGTGGCCGTGCCCATGAGCACCTCGGCCTCGGGGAACTCGCGCCTCACCGTCTCGGCGATGGCGGCCTCGACCTCGCTGCGCACGTCGGGCGCCGTGAGGATGAGGCGGTTGTCGCAGTAGATGGGGCTCTTTATGCCGCTGGCCCAGGTGAAGGGCTCCTCCGGGCGCAGAAATACCGCGCCGATGGCGAGCAGGCCGCGCGCCACGCGCTCTTTGATGTCGTTCATGCCCTGGCACCTCCCATGAATTCGTTCACGCAGCGCTGCCACGCCGCTACGGGGTCCTCCGCCCCGGTGATGGGCCGGCCCACGACGATGTAATCGGAGCCGAGCTCGCCCGCGCGCTCCGGCGTCGTGACGCGGACCTGGTCGCCCTTGTCGCCGCCCGCAAAGCGCACGCCCGGCGTGACGGTCAGGAAGGAGGCGCCGCAGCGCTCGTGCACCGCGCCCGCCTCGAGCGGGGAGCAGACCACGCCGTCGAGCCCGGAGCGCATCGCGTTCTCCGCGTACTCGAGGCAGACCTCGGCGAGGGGCTTTTCGATGAGCAGCTCGCGGTGCATCCGCTCCTCGCTGGTGGAGGTGAGCTGCGTCACGGCGATGAGCAATGGCCGCTTTCCGTCCGGGCCGGTCAGGCCCTCGAGCGCCGCGGTCATCATCTCCGCCGTGCCGAAGGCGTGCAGGTTTATCATGTCCGCGCCCGTGCCGCGCAATACGGCCATCGCGCGCTTGACCGTGTTCGGGATGTCGCAGAGCTTGAGGTCGAGGAAGATGTTGTGGCCACGGGCCTTTATCTCCCTCACTATGTCCGGCCCCTCGGCGTAGAAGAGCTCCATGCCGATCTTCACATACGGCCTCTCGTCTCCGAAACGGTCGAGAAAGGCCAGCGTGCGCTCCCTGGTCGGGAAGTCGCAGGCGATTATTACGTCCTTAGCCATTGTGTGCTCCTCCTGTAATATCTTGAAGATTGTCGATACCGTATTTTTTCATCGCCGCGGGCAGGGCGGCGATGATGTCCCGCGCGGCATAGGGGTCCGCGAGGTTCGCCGCGCCTATGCCGACGGCCGTCGCGCCCGCGAGCAGCATCTCGATGACGTCCTCGGCCGAGCTCACCCCGCCCATGCCGACGATGGGTATGCTCACGGCCTCGTACACCTGCCAGACCATGCGCAGCGCCACCGGGAACACCGCGGGGCCCGAGAGCCCGCCCGTGACGTTCCGAAGTATGGGCCGCCGCGTCGCCGGGTCTATCCGCATCGCGAGCAGGGTGTTGATGAGCGAGAGGCCGTCCGCGCCCGCGTTTTCGCAGGCGGCGGCTATGGAGACGATGTCCGTGACATTCGGCGTGAGCTTGACGATGACGGGCTTTGTCACCGCGGCCTTCACCTCTCGCGTGACCTCGGCCGCGCCCTCGCAGGTGGTGCCGAAGCCCATGCCGCCGCCGTGGACGTTGGGGCAGCTGATGTTTATCTCGAGCCAGCCGACCTCGGGGCAGCGGTCGAGCTTTGCGGCGACCTCGACGTACTCGTCCACGGAAAAGCCGCAGACGTTGGCCATGACCGGCTTGTGAAAGACCTCCCGCAGACGGGGCAGCTCGCGGGCGATGACGGCGTCCACGCCGGGGTTTTGCAGGCCCACGGAGTTGAGCATGCCGCCCGCCGCCTCCGCTATGCGCGGCCCGGGGTTGCCGAAGCGCGGCTCTCTGGTCGTGCCCTTGAATGAGAAGGTACCTAAGCAATTTATGTCGTAGAGCGCCGCGAACTCCGCGCCGTAGCCGAAGGTGCCGGAGGCGGGGATGACGGGGTTCGCCAGCTCAATGCCGCAGAGCTTAACAGTCGTATTCACCAGCGCACCTCCCCGGAGGCGAACACCGGCCCGTCCTTGCAGACGCGCCTGGGGCCGTTCGCCGTCTCTATCGTGCAGCCCATGCAGGCGCCGAAGCCGCAGCCCATCCTCGCCTCGAGCGAGAACTGCGCGGGCACCCGGCTCTGCTCGTCTATTGCCCGGAGCATCGGCAGCGGCCCGCAGGCGCAGACGGCGCTGTATCCCTCGCCCAGCGCCTTGGTCACGAGGCCGCGCTCGCCGTGGGAGCCGTCCGCCGTGAACACGCGCACCTCGCCGCAGACCTCGCGGAACTCGCGCTCGAAGAACACCTCCCCGGCCGAGCCGAAGCCGAGCGCCGCCGCGGGCCTTGCGCCGAGCTTGGCAAGCTCCCGCGCGAGGTAGAGCATCGGCGGCACGCCGCTGCCCCCGCCGAGCAGGAGGGGCGCCTCGCCGCACTTCGTGAGGTCAAAGCCGTTGCCGAGCCCGGTCAGCAGCTCGAGCTCCGCACCGGGCTCGAGGCTGAGCAGCTTCTCCGTGCCCCGGCCCGCGAGCTTGACGACGATGGTCAGCTCATCCCCCTCGCAGCCGCAGACGGAGAAGGGCCGCCTCAGGAAGAAGCCGGGCACCGCCGCCTCGACGAACCTTCCCGGCCCGCCCGCGCCCTCTGTGTCGCCGCGCAGACGCATCACGCGCACGCCCGGCGCGGCGAACTCGGCCTTATCAAGCCGGAACATCACCTTTTTCAAGCGCGCCACACCTCCCGGCCCTTGCAGATATTGAGTACGCAGCGGCCTCGCACCTCCCGGCCCGCGAAGGGCGTGGCCTTGCCCTTTGAGGCGAAGTCGGCGGGGTCTATCGTATAGCTGGTCTTAGTGTCGAACACGGCAAGGCTCGCAGCCCTCCCGACCTCTATGCCGCTCTCGATGCCGAAGCGGCGGGCCGGGGCCGTGCTCATGAGCTCGATGAGCCGCTCGCGGCTGAGTATCCCGGGCTCGACGAGACCCGTCCAGAGCACGGGAAAGGCCGTCTCAAGGCCCGTGATGCCGAAGGCGCTGCCCTCGAGCCCGCGCGACTTCTCCTCCGCCGAGTGCGGGGCGTGGTCGGTGGCTATCATGTCTATCGTCCCGTCGAGCAGCGCGTCGACTAGCGCGCGGCGGTCGGCCTCCGAGCGGAGCGGCGGGTTCATCTTGAAGCGCCCGTCCTCCTCGAGGTCGGCGTCCGAGAGCAGCAGGTAGTGCGGTCCGGTCTCGCAGCTGATGTCGAGGCCCTCGGCCTTCGCGCGGCGGATGACCTCCGCGCTCTCCCTTGTCGAGATGTGGCAGACGTGGTAGGCGCAGCCGGTCTCGCGCACGAGCCCGGCGTCCCTAGCGATGGGGCCCCACTCAGACTCGGAGCAGATGCCGCGGTGCCCGTGGGAGCGGGCGTAGTCCCCGTCGTGGATGTAGCCGCCGCGCAGGAGGGAGTTGTCCTCGCAGTGGGCGGCGATGGGCTTGCCGAGCCGCTTCGCTTCTAGCATGGCCGCGCGCATCAGCTCCGGCGACTGCACGCCGTGCCCGTCGTCCGAAAAGCCGCAGACGTGAGGGGCCATCGCCGCCATGTCCGCGAGCTCCGCGCCGCGCTCCCCGCGCGTTATCGCGCCGTAGGGCAGCACGTCTATGACGGCGTCGCGCTCTATTATGTCCAGCTCCTGCGCGAGCGTCGCCGCGTCCTCCGGCACGGGGCTGAGGTTCGGCATGGCGCAGACGGCGGCGTAACCGCTCCGCGCCGCGGCCCCGGTGCCGGAGGCTATCGTCTCCTTATAAGAAAAACCCGGCTCTCGAAGATGTACATGCACATCAACAAGACCGGGAACAACGAGACAATTATCAAAATTATAAACACTTACGCCCTCACCGGGGACGATACCGGGCTTGATACGGGTGACGATGCCGTCCAGAACCTCGACGTCGGCGGAAACAAAGACCCCCTGACGAAAGACCTCGCAGCCCTTTATCACGATGCCGCCCACCAGAAGAACCCCCTTTCGGACACGCTAAGAGCCCGCCGAGAGCGCGGGCTCAAACTTTTTCATTATCTTACGCCAAAGCTGAAATTTTGTCAACGCCCAAAGCCCAAAATCGCCCCTTCGCGCAGTATTCCGGCCATTTTCGCGCCATTCCCGGCAGTTTGTACAAAAAAGGCGCCGCTACATGTGCGGCAGCGCCTTTGCTTTGGCGCTCAGAGCTCCATGAAGCGCTCCTCGCTCCGGCCGAGCTTGGCGTAGAGCAGCAGGCAGGCGATGAGCAGCAGCGCGGCGCAGATGCCGAGGTAGGCGGTCATGCCGACGACGTCGCTGAGCAGAAACACATAGAGCAGCGTCGGCGCGGCCAGGATGCCCCAGGACGAGAACAGGCAGACGACGACGCTCATGCTGTTCTTCACGACGTTGACCTCGTTTATATAGTCGAACTTGGGGAAGCGGAGGTTTATCACCACGCCGTAGAGCGAGATGAACACCGCCACGAGCGCCGGTATGAGCACGACGAGCAGCCGCTCAAGAGCCGTGAAGGGCAGGGCTATCGCCACGCAGACGGAGGCTATGACTGTCGCAGGCAGGGCGATGACCACGTTGAGCAGCACCTTCGACATGAGTATAGTCCGCACGGGCACGGGGATGGTCTTGGGTATCCACAGGCTCTTGCCCTCCAGGGAGATGGTGGCGGCGGAGATATAGTCCATCGCGCCCATGAAGGAGAGGGCCAGCACGGCGATGCCCGCGAGCATGCCGCCGGGGAGCAGACCGAGCGTGGCCATGAGCTGGTCGCGGTAAATGATGGCCGCGACGCCCATGACGATGAGGAACACGCTGCCGAGGGCGGAGTTTAAGATTATCATGCTGTTGGAGGCAAAGCGCCGCAGCTCCTTGCCAAGCAGGGCGGACATCGCGCCCGCGGCCTTGAGCTGCGTGCGGCGGTACTTGATGCGCACGGAGGCCCGGCGGGCCGTCACGCTGGAGAAGAAGCGCGAGAGCAGGGCGCAGACGATGACGAAGGGCACCACGCAGCAGGCGGCAAAGCCGAGCAGCATGGTAAAGTTCCCCTCCGCCGCCGCCACGCCGAGCGCATAGGCGGGGAAGGCGTAGGCCTCGACGGAGCCCGCGAGCTGCGCGCTGCTCTCGAGCAGGGCGGTGAGGTAGTTTTGCAGGTTCATCGCGGCGTACATGTACGCGCCGAGGAAGGCGAGGGAGAGTATGAGCGTGATGATGGTCTTGTGCCGCATCCTCGCGGAGATGAGCGCCAGCACCCAGGCAAAGAGGCAGGTGAAGCTCAAAATCAGGAAGGGCAGCAGCAGGCAGACGAGCACGAAGCACACGACCCCAGCCGCCGTCACGGGCAACTGCATGCACCAGACCACGCCCGCGGGGATGAACACCACCAGCTCGAAGGCGTAGTTCACCAGCAGCAGCGCCGCCATGCGCGAGCCGAGGATGTACGCCGGGGGGATGGGCATGGAGAGCAGCAGCTCGTTGTCCTTGGCGTTGAAGAGCTGCTGCTGGGCCATGAACACGCTGCCGATGAAGCAGAGCGCGGCGGCGACGATACCCGCGAGGGCGAAGTAGAACCACTGTATCCCCAGCGCGGCCAGCGGCTGGGCGAGGGCATAGAACATGCCGCCGAACATGAAGAAGAAGCAGCCGATGATGTAGATGAAGAGTATCGCGACGAGCACGGCCCTGCCCGAGCTCTTCTTTTTAGAGCCCGTGGAGCTGCGCGTGAGCGCAGCCCAGAGGGAGGCAAACTGCGTCCTGAGAAGTGCACGGAACATGGCTCACTCCTCCTCCAGCTCGAGGAAGACCTCCTCGAGAGAGTCGTTGCCGCGGACGGCCTCCATCGTGCCGGAGACCACCAACTTGCCGCCCTTGATGATGGCCACCATGTCGCAGAGCTTCTCGGCGACCTCGAGGACGTGGGTGGAGAAGAAGATGGCGCCGCCGCGGTCGCAGTGCTCGCGCATGAGGGTCTTGAGCTTGTGCGAGGCGATGGGGTCGAGGCCGACGAAGGGTTCGTCCATGATGATGAGCTTCGGCTCGTGGATGAGCGCGGAGATGATGGCCAGCTTCTGCTTCATGCCGTGGGAGTAGGCGGAGATGGGCTGGGCAAGGTCGTCCGTGAGCTCGAACTCGTCGGCATAGCGGTGGATGCGCTCGTCGCGCGCCCCGGCGCTCACGCCGTAGACGTCGGCGATGAAGTTGAGGTACCTTATGCCGGAGAGGAAGTCGTAGAGGTCCGGGTTGTCGGGGATGTAGGCCATCTCGCGCTTGCACTCGAGGGCCTGGGTCTTTATGCTCTTGCCGTCGATGTAGATCTCGCCGGAGTCAAACTTGAGGATGCCGCAGCAGGCCTTGATGGTGGTGGTCTTGCCCGCGCCGTTGTGGCCGATGAAGCCGTAGATCTCGCCGGGCTTTATGTGCAGCGAGAGGTCGTCCACGGCCTTTTTCTCGCCGTAGGTCTTGGTGAGGTGTTCGATCCTGAGCATGTTGGTGCCTCCTTATATATCTGCGCAGCCGCGCAGAATAATCCAAAATACATTGTCGGACTAAGATTTCAACGCCGCTTCAATTTCGGCGTAGAACTCCTCAGTCTCCGCCTCGCTCATCAGGTTGAATATGCGCGTGAGCCCCTCGCCTGTCAACACTACGATGTAGCAGTCCTGCTGCGGGTCGAGGGAGATGCGCACGTTCTCGTAGCCCTCGACGTCGAAGCGGCCCTCGCAGAGCGTGTCCATGCCCGTGCCCGCGACGCGCCTGGAGCTCGGCAGGTCGTCGAGCAGCTCCAGGGAGCTTATGTCGTCGAGGGGTATCTCATACTTCTCCGTGAGGTGCTCGAAGCACAGCGTCCCGTCCTCTATCCTCGCCTCGCGCGGCGTGAAGTCCATGACAATGAACCAGCCGGACATGGCAGGCAGGAGCAGGAACAGCAGCGCCGCGCAAATGCCCATGACTATCTTCCCCGCGGGCCGCGCCATGTTCAGTCCCATGCCCATGCCCGTGCGGTCGTTTATCATCGTGCGCCGGTCGTTGGGGTTGTAGTAGAAGAGGCCCCAGACCCAGTACTGGTCCTCGTCCACATAGTCGCGCGCCCCGCTCTCGCGCGGGAGCCGCTCCTGCGCCCGCCGCACGGCGAACTCGGCCCTGAGGCAGACGTAGAGCAGCGCAAAGGTGTAGACCAGGGTCGCGATCATGAACACCAGGCCGTTGTCGAGGAAGAACCAGAGCGTCACGGCCAGCAGCGCCGAGAGCCAGGCCATGGCTATCCAGACCTTGCCCCAGTTGTAGCGCCGTACGCGGGTCAGCGCGGCGTTCACGCCGCTGTCGGAGTTCACCACGTCGGCCCTCTGCCGGAAGATGAGCGGGTAAAAGACCAGGCTCAGCGCGCAGCAGAGCGCAAAGGTGCCGGCCATCACCAGCCCGGCCCAGCGCTCGCCGACGTTTTCAGAGGTGAGCGCCAGCACGCAGGGGACGAGCGAGACTATGAGCGGCGGGATGAAGAGCCAGCGCGAGAGAGGCTTGCCCAGCTCCTCCGGCTTTGCGCCGATGTCCACCACTACCGCGCCGGAGTAGGGCGTCACCCAGCCCTCCTGCGCCTTGAGCGCGCGCAGGCGGACGTTGAAGCGCGCAAAGACCACGAAAAACATCACGAGCGCGACGAGGACCCAGAAAAACAGCCAGGCCAGGGCGAGCGAGGTGCGCTTGATGACAAAGGCCGGGACTATCGCCGCCGTGAGGATGAAAAACCATAGCCAGATCCGCCTCTTGTAGTCGCGGCAGATGCCCTGCACCCGAGGGTCGTGCTGGGCCGTAAGCGGCAGGGTGCAGCCTATGACGATGTTCTTCTTCGGCTTAGCCTCGTTGGCCATGACCGCGGCCATGATGGGCAGCACGGGGTAGAAGCAGAGCACAAGTAAGATGATCGCGACGAGATCGCTCATTTTTCACCGCCTCCTTCACGGTAGAGTTCGCGGCAGAGTGTGAGAAAATCGTCCTCGGAGATGCCGGAGAGCCTCGCCTCGGCGGCGATGAGCCTCAGCCCCTCGCGCGAGTGCGCCCCGAGCTCCCCGCTCTCCGGGGAGCCGGTCACGACCGTCCCGCCCCGGCGGTCGGTCGTGATGAAGCCTTCCTGCTTCAGGAGGGAATAGGCCTTGCTGACCGTCATCATGTTGACGCCGGACTGCTCCGCAAGCGCGCGGATGGCGGGCAGCTTCTCCCCCGGGGAGAGCTCTCCCGAGGCGATGCCGACCACTATCTGGTCGCGTATCTGCCTGTAAATCGGCACCTGCGAGGAAAAATCCAGCCTGAGCAGCAAGTCCGTTCACCTCCTTTTGTATTAGTTATTATAATACAAACAATGCACAGTGTCAATGCCGCAAAAAGAGGTTGACAAATGTATACCTGCGTGTTATTTTCAAGGTAGACAATCGTTTACCTTAGAGGTCATCAATATGGAGCATCTTTCAAACGGGGAATGGACGCTGATGAACGCGCTGTGGGAGCGCCAGCCCGCGACGGTGGCGCAGCTCGTGCACGCGCTCGCGCCGGAGACGGGCTGGAGCAAGCACACGGTGATGACCATGCTCTCCCGCCTGGAGCAGAAGGGCGCGGTGAGCTGCACCCAGGGCGAGCGGGCGAGGGAGTACAGCGCCCTGCTCGCGCGGGACAAGGCCGCGGCGCGGGAGACGGACAGCTTTCTCTCAAAGGTCTACGGCGGCAGCCTGGGCCTCATGGTGAACTCCATGCTCCGCGCCCACTCGCTCTCGGACGAGGAGGTCGAGGAGCTGCGCGCCCTGCTGGGCTCTGCGGAAGGGGGCGGGGGCAAGTGACAGGCGTGCTTATCGGCTCGTCGCTGCTCATAGTCCTCGTGGCCGCGCTGAGAACGCTGCTGCGCGGAAAGGTGAGCGCGCGGCTCATCTATGCGCTCTGGGGCGTCGTGCTGCTGCGGCTGCTCGTGCCCTTCTCGCTGGAGCTGGACCTGCCCAGCGCCGAGGGCGCGGTCCGGACGGTCTATGGGCACACGGAGCTCTCGGAGGCGATGCTGCCCTACGACAGCGTCTCCGCGCCCTACGCCGCGGGCTACAGCCGCAGCGTCCTGCCCGAGGACGACCCCATCCAGCCCTATCTGGACGCGGGGGAGGCCGCCCCCGAATACCGCGTGGAGCTGCGTGGCGAGGGCACGCCCGAGGCCGAGACCAGGTTCGTGTTCCTGCGGCCCTGGGCGGAGGTGCTCTCGGGCTATTTGAGGCCGGTCTGGCTCCTCGGCACCTTCGCGGCGCTGGCGCTGCTGGCGTATACCAACCTGAGCTTCTGGGCCAAGCTCCGGCGGACGCGCCGTCCCATCGGCGTCTCCGACTGCGGGCTCACGGCCTATGAGACGGACGCGATAGCCTCGCCCTGCCTCTTCGGGCTGTTCCGCCCCGCCATCTATGTCCGCGCGGAGGACGCGGGCCGGCTCCGGCACGTCCTGGCGCACGAGGACTGCCACTTCCGGCACCTGGACCACATCTGGGCGCTGCTGAGGGCGGCCTGCCTCGCCGTCTACTGGTGGGACCCGCTGGTATGGCTGGCCGCGGCGCTCTCCCGCACGGACTGCGAGCTCGCCTGCGACGAGGCCGCGCTCTCGCGCCTCGGCGAGGCCGAGCGCATCCCCTACGGAGAGACGCTGATCACCATGGCCGCCAAACCGAGACCGGGCGAGCTCCTGCGCGCCAGCAGCCCCATAGGCTCCGGCAAGCGCGAGCTCAAGGCCCGCATCCTGGCCATCGCCCGCCGCGGCAAGCGCCTCGTCGTCCCCGCCGTCCTGGCCGTGTGCCTCTGCCTCTTCTGCGCCGCCTGCGCCTTCACCGGGGCGGAAAACACGGCGGCGGGCGAGGACGCTCCCGCCGTTTCCGACGGTATAGGCGATGTGAGCACCCTGCCCGCAGAGGCGGGCGGAGACGCTGCGGCAGAGGCAGGGGTGGACAAATTCACCGTCCTGCTTGCCGGAATAGACGACTTCGGCGAGGCGGACGCCATAATGGTCGGGCTGCTCGACGGTGAGGCGGGCACGCTGAACATGGTCAGCATACCTCGCGACACGCTGGTGAACGCGTCGGGGGAGAGCAAGCGGCTGCGCCTTGTGTATAATGAAGGCGGCGCCGAGGCCCTGCGGCAGGCCGTCGCGGGGCTGCTCGGCTTTGAGCCCGACTGCTGCATAGTGGCCGGAATGGGTGCGCTTGCAGAGCTCGTGGACACCGTGGGTGGTGTGGAGTTCAACGTACCTGTGGACATGAAATACTCCGACCCCTCACGCGGGCTGTACATAGACCTCGAGGCAGGGCTGCAGCGCCTTGACGGCGAGCAGACCCTGGACGTACTGCGCTACCAGTCTGGCTACGATTCCGGAGACTTCGGGCGAATTGAGACCCAGCAGGCACTGCTCGAGGCCATCGCGGAGCAGTTTTTGAGTCTTGGGAGCATTCCGCATATCGCCGAGGCCGCCGAGATACTAAGCGGCAGCATGACGACGGATCTGAGCACAGAGGCCGCGATAGCTCTGGCAGGACAGCTGCTGGGGTGCAAGGATGTGAGCTTTTCCACCATGCCGGTGCTTTCCTCCGATAACGGGCCGGGAGTCCGCGTTGACGTCCCCGCCTGGCTCGAGCTGGTGAACGAGCGCCTCAACCCCGCGGACAGCCCGGTGACGGAGGCCGACCTGGCATCTACTGACGCCGCCTGATGCGGGCTTGAAAGAGAGCGGAGCAGACGGTACAATTCCGGCAAAGGAGAGATCGCTTTGCTGGAATACAAATTTTACACAGCAGCTCATAGAGGGCGAGGGCCTGCACGGATAACAAAAAAACAGCCGGTCAAACGACCGGCTGTTTTGCTCTATATTGCCTTACTTCACGAGCTTGGCGACCTCGGCGGCGAGGTCGTCCTGGCGCTTCTCGATGCCCTCGCCCTTCTCGAAGCGGGTGTAGCAGTTCACCTTGATGGTGGTGCCGAGCTGCTTCGCGACGGCGGCGACGTGATCCTCGACGGAGACCTTGTCGTCCTTGACGAACGGCTGCTGCATGAGGCAGATCTCCTTGTAGTACTTGGCAAGGCCGCCCATGACGATCTTCTCGATGATGGCGTCGGGCTTCTTCGCGTTCTTCGGGTCCTCCTTGGCCTGGGCCAGACGGACGCGCTTCTCGTTCTCGATGAACTCCTCGCTGACCTCGCTCTTATCCAGGAACTGCGGGTTCAGGGCCGCGACCTGCATGGCGAGATCCTTGCCCAGCTCCTCAACGGCGGGGTTCTTCTCAAAGCCGGCGCCGACCTCGAGGTTCATGAGGACAGCGATGCGGCCGCCCATGTGGACGTAGGCGATGCTGACGCCCTTGTCGTAGCGGGCGAAGCGGCGGACCTTGATGTTCTCGCCGATGACGAGGACCTTGTCGTTCTGCTCCTCGAGTACGGTCTTGTCGGTGCCGGGGTACTTGCAGGCGAACAGGGCGTCCAGATCGGCCGGGGCGTCCTTGGCGACGACCTTGGCGACGTTGTGGACATAGTCGACGAAGAGGTCGTTCTTGGCGACGAAGTCGCTCTCGGCGTTGACCTCGACGATGGAGCCGACACCGCAGTCGGGGCAGACCCAGGCGTAAGCCATGCCCTCGGCGGCTATGCGGCCGGCCTTCTTCTGCGCGGCGGCGAGGCCCTTCTCGCGCAGCCACTCTATGGCCTTGTCGATGTTGCCGTCGGACTCGGCGAGGGCCTTCTTGCAGTCCATCATGCCGACACCGGTCATCTCACGCAGGTTCTTTACGTCAGCTGCTGTGAATCCCATGTATTATCATCCTTCCGTAAAATTTGAAAAAGGGGGTAATATCTAAAGTGCCAGACCGGCCGATCACTCGGCGGCCTCGTCGCTCTCCTCGACCTTGGCGGCCTCTTCGGCGGCGTTGTCGGCGCCCTGACGGCCTTCCTGAACGGCGTTGGCCATGGTGGCGCTGATGAGCTTTATCGCGCGGATGGCGTCGTCGTTGGCGGGGATGACGTAGTCGACCTCATCGGGGTCGCAGTTGGTGTCGACGATGGCGACGATGGGGATGTGCAGCTTGCGGGCCTCGGCGATGGCGTTGTGCTCCTTGCGGGAGTCGATGACGAACAGAGCGCCGGGGAGCTTCTTCATCTCCTTGACGCCGCCGAGATACTTCTCGAGCTTGGCCATCTCGCCCATGAGCTTCATGACTTCCTTCTTGGGCAGCATGTCGAAGGTGCCGTCTTCCTGCATCTTCTTGAGCTGGGCCAGGCGGTCGATACGGGTGCGCATGGTCTTGAAGTTGGTCAGCATGCCGCCGAGCCAGCGGGCGTTGACGTAGTACTGGCCGACGCGCTCAGCCTCTTCCTTGACGGCCTCGGCAGCCTGCTTCTTGGTGCCGACGAAAAGGATGTTCTGGCCGTTGGCGGCGAGGTCGCGCACGAAGTTGTACGCCTCCTCGAGCTTCTTGACGGTCTTCTGCAGGTCGATGATGTAGATGCCGTTACGCTCCATATAGATGTACTCGGCCATCTTGGGGTTCCACCTGCGGGTCTGGTGGCCGAAGTGCACACCGGCCTCCAGCAGCTGCTTCATGGATACTACTGCCATTGTTTGTTTCCTCCTTTATTTTGTTATTACCTCCGGCGGGGCTCATCTCCCCACGGCCCAACCTCACGGTCACCGGGCCGGGAATCCCCCCATCCGTGCGTAATGCCGATACATTATAGCAAAAGCCCCCAGGCTTTGCAAGGTATTTTTTGCAGTTTTCGGCTTATTTATAACAAAACCAAAGCCCCGGTCGGAGGACCGGGGCTTTTGCTTCAATACAGGAACGGGCGCTTTTCGCGGCGGCGGCGGGAGGGGGACTGCTCGAGGTCGACGAGGATGATGTCGCTGCCGAGCCTGGAGATGCTGCTCCAGGGGATGACATAGTCGTCCTCGCGGCCGAGCAGGCCCCCGGCGCGGCCCTGGCCGGGGACGATTATGGAGAGGATCTTCCCGTCGCAGGGGTCGTATTCCGCGTCGCAGACATAGCCGAGCCGCTGACCGCTGTGCAGGTCTATGACCTCCTTGCACCTGAGCTCCGAAAACAGACAGGCCATACCTCATCCCTCCTATTACAATAAATTTGGACAGGAAAGCCGGGCAGCCAGTCCGGCTTT
>ERZ827478.669-NODE-669-length-32196-cov-3.329143_pt1 | contig 32196 bp, 35 predicted proteins | sample MGYA00519705_ERZ827478 | MGnify/ENA primary metagenome ERZ827478 (study PRJEB31778, sample SAMEA3449318) | human gut metagenome | biome: human gut; feature: human-associated habitat; material: faeces | place: United Kingdom | collected 2010/2012 ... | reverse complement strand
ACAGATGAAACAAAACTTGGTTTTGGTTCTATTTTTACAGACCACATGTTTGTCATGAATTATGATGAAGGTCAAGGATGGCATGATGCTCGTATTGTCCCTTACGGACCAATTGAACTGGATCCTTCCGCTATGTGTTTGCACTATGGACAAACTGTATTTGAAGGCATGAAAGCATACCGAGCCAAGGACGGACGCGTGCTGTTATTCCGTCCTGAGAAAAATATGGCCCGCCTGAATGTATCCAATGAGCGTTTGTGTATTCCAAAAATAGATGAAGCATTTGCATTAAAATGTATTGAAAAATTGGTATCTATTGAAAAAGATTGGATTCCAACCGCAGAAGGTACTTCCTTATATATTCGTCCCTTTATTTTTGCTACAGACGCACATGTTGGTGTACATCCGGGCAAACATCTTATGTTTATGGTGATTTGTTCTCCGGTTGGCGCTTATTATCCGGAAGGTTTGAATCCGGTTAAAATTTATGTGGAAAGCAAATACGTACGTGCTGTTCGTGGCGGTATGGGTTATGCTAAAACAGGCGGTAACTATGCAGCTTCTTTAAAAGCACAAGATGAAGCGGAAGAACAAAAATATACCCAGGTGTTATGGCTGGATGGTGTGGAACGCAAATATGTGGAAGAAGTAGGAACCATGAATGTATTCTTTGTGATTGGTGATGAGGTTGTAACTCCTGCTTTGCAAGGCTCCATTTTACCCGGCGTTACCAGAATGTCCGCCATTGAGATTTTAAAATCTTGGGGATTGAACGTATCCGAACGTCCAATTGAAATTCAGGAAATTTACGACGCTTATCAAAACGGACAGCTGAAAGAAGCATTCGGTACAGGAACAGCTGCTGTTATTTCTCCGATTGGCCAGTTAAAATGGGATGACCATGTAATGGAGATTAACAACGGCAAAATTGGTGAGATTTCACAACGCTTATATGACACTTTAACAGGAATTCAATGGGGTAATATTGAAGATACCATGCATTGGACTGTAGAAGTAAAATAAGGCCCGTTTTATCATAAGGGTGACAGCAAAGCTGTCACCTTTTTTATTGCAGAGGTATATTACAATGAGAGCATTGACATTTACAGTACCAAAAGAATGGGAACAATCAAAACTGAAAGTATTTTTAAGGGGATACTGCAACTTATCCGCAAGACTGCTTACAAAGCAAAAACGTGTCAAAATGGGATTGACCATCAACGGAGAACATGGAAGAGCCAATGATTTGCTAAAAACAGGAGATGTAGTATGCGTCAATTTGCCTGATATCGAAAAGGATATTGAGGCTGTTCCGCTGCCGCTTTCTATTGTGTATGAGGATGACGATATCATCGTAATCAACAAAGATTGGAGTATGCCTATCTATCCAACAGCAGGTCATGACAGAGACAGTTTGGCAAACGCTTTATTTTACCATTACCAAATCCATGGTGTAAAATTGGGATTTCATCCCGTATATCGTTTGGATAAAGACACATCAGGTTTGATTGTAATTGCAAAACATGGCTATGCGGCTGCAGTACTCAGTAAATCCATTGAAAAAGAATATACGGCTGTGTGTGAAGGTGTTTTAAAAGGGGAAGGAACCATAGATGTTCCCATTCGTTTGAAAGAAGGGTATACCATTCAAAGAGAAGTTGCCAAGGACGGTCAGCGTGCGGTTACTCATTGGAAAGTGGTAGGGGGTACCAATCATCATACTTTGCTGCAAATTCGTCTGGAAACAGGGCGGACACATCAAATTCGTGTGCATTTTTCTCACATAGGTCATCCTCTTGCAGGTGACGATATGTATGGTGGTCACTTAAATGGCATTGGCAGACAAGCGCTGTGCTGTTCCAAAGTGTTATTTGTGCATCCCGTAACCGGTCATCGGATAGAGCTGACTTGTCCGCCGCAGGACGATATGATGGCGTTGGTACAATAATGAGAATTGTATAGATAGTAGGACGAATATGCTTGATATGATACCGAATGAAGAAGAAATGACGGATTTGGTTGGGAAATCTCTCTACGATATATGGAATCAGTTATGTGCTGTTATTGATGAAAACTATGATATGGATTGTTTGTGGAGTACAGGTGGCAAAGCATGGAAATATGAATATAAATATCGCCGGGGCGGTAAAACGCTGTGTGCATTATATGCAAGAGAAAATTGTGTGGGTTTTATGATTGTCTTAGGAAAAGACGAACGGTTAAAATTTGAAACAGATAGAGAAAATTATTCAAAAGAAGTTCAAGAAATATATGACGAAGCTCAAATTTACCATGATGGTAAATGGATCATGTTTGAGCCGGTGGATACTTCTTTATTCCATGATTTCATTAGGCTGTTGAGGATGAAAAGAAAGCCGAACAAAAAGTAAAGTAACTATCAAATCATACAACTTGTCATTTGTCACAAAAATATGGTTGCGAAGCCATGTTACGCTTTAGAGTGCCTGAAACGCACTTATTTCCGAGGTCTTCAAATGGCAAAAATGATGTTAATAATACTATATACCTTATTGTTCAAATGAGGTTTGCAATTACAAATGTCCTTGTTGGATATAATTACATGATACCAGCACCATGTAGATAGGAGAAATGTTTGTAATACCTGCATGATATCTGTTTGATTGGAAACTGCGAAGAAAGGGTGAAATTTGAATATTATGGATACAAAAATCTCAAAAAGGCAATCAGATATTTCACAATTATGTTATGATTATGGGGAGTATCTATGATAAAAATATAAGTAGCAGTTTTTCTTTATAAAGGAAACATGAAAAGTTTATCCATCTGTTTAAAAAGTGGTGTATCCCTTCAAAATATGAGGAATTTAGGAGGGGAAGGTTAAAAAAAGAAAATCAATGAAAAGAATTACTATGGTTTACCAATAGAGATACAAATTCTTATTTTCATTTTTATGTATAAAGGTTTCCTATTTTTCTTTTTTATGCTACACTTATAGGGCAAAGGAGGGACAGTATTTGTTTACATTAATATGCCAACATTTATATGGGGAGCAAATAGGTGAATATGCTGTTTCTCAAAGCATAAAAGAGTGGAATCAAAACGCTTTTTTATGGGGTGTGCAAGGGTATGAATTTTTAACCTTTCATCGTTTCTTGTTTTGGCAGTCAGGCATTATGTTAAAATCTTATACAGAACGGTTTGATAGCTTGGAGTTATCCACCATTTTGAAAGCCATTGACGACTATCGGCAGAAAAAAGATACTCCTGTCTTGCGTTGTTATCGTTTTGGATTGGAATGCCGTGCTGTGTTGAAAGCAGAGACAGAGCCTTTTATTCAATATGGATTGCATATGCTCAAACAAGCGTACCCAAAAGAGCAAGAGCTGTCGCTGAGAAATAAGATAGAAACTTCTTTGGATATTATTCTGTTGCGCTATTTGAAGGGTCAATTGCCCATAGAGTTTGATATGAAACAAATATTTCCAAAGGATGAAGCGGTACAGCTTGAGGTAGCTTCATTATACTGCTATTTGCTGAATATTTTATTTGACGAAAAACAAGAATTGTCTGTTTTGTTGCAGGCAACAGAAGACGCAAGAAAAACTTGTGGTATGCTCAACGACCGTTCTACGTTGAAAAAAAGCTTTTTTGAACGTATGGAACGAGGTAAAGAGTATAAAAGACGTTTATCCAGTTATTTCAGAGGCATCAATGAAGGAGATGCTTACGATTATGCCAATACGTATCATGCCCAGTGGCAATGGCCGATAGAGGATACCGCTGACCGTACAGAAAGTTATATGGATTTGTTTGAATTGGCAGTTGAGCAGTCCAAACATTTATTAATGAATCAGAAAAAGGAGTTATGACATTATGAAAAGAATTCCAAGTTTTTGCGTAGACCATACAAAATTACAGCCGGGTATTTATACTTCCAGAATTGATGATGATATTGTTACTTATGATATCCGCATGAAAAAACCAAATGTACCTCCGTTTTTACCGACCGCTTCCATGCATACCATTGAGCATTTATTTGCTACCATTTCCCGCAATTCCGAATATGAGCACAAAATTATTTATTTTGGTCCTATGGGATGCCGAACCGGTTTTTACTTTTTGGTAAGAGACATGAAACCGGAAGACGCCATTGCTTTAATTCAAAGAATCATGACAGATATTGCCAATTATGAGGGAGAAATTCCGGGAAATACAGCCGTGGAATGCGGAAATTATTTGGAACACGATTTAGAAGATGCAAAAAATCAAGCAAAAGAATTCCTTCCTTATATTGCAAATTGGACAGTGGAACAGCTAAAATACGAATAATTTATAAGCAAAGTTCACATAATTTTCTAATCGTTCGGAAAAAAGGTTGCAAATTTGTAATTTTTATAGTAGTATACACAGAGAAAGATTACACGAATGTAACAATTTAATTCGTAACGAGAGGAAGATTCACTATTAAACTTTTTCAGTTTAAACGTTCTGAATCCAATCAAGGGAGAATGGAACATAGCTCAGGACTGAAACGAATGCATCAAATTTGGAAAGGCATTTGCCAATCCATGTTTCAATTAACAAAGAAGTTATACTCTGCAACCATTCAAAAGGTGCTTGCTCACTTTGCAGTACAAGCAGAGTGCATTGCAGAAGGAACTCAACATACAGGCAGTTTTCATAAGAAAATTGCAAAATATGCATTACATGTAATTGCTCCGGCATTGGGAGTTGCAGCATTAACTGTTTCTTTTGGTTTTGCTATGCAGTCTGCAAACGGTGTCAGTGCATCCGCACAAGAAAGACAAATTGTTTATGGGGAACCGTTTGAAGTAATGAATCAGCTTATGGCTGAAAATGCTTCCGACACTTTAATGATACAGCCAAAACAAATAGTTGCTACCGTTTCATCATCCGATACGAAAAAACTTACTACGGTAAGCACAGATGTATTGGCTGAAAAAAGCACCGGTACCTACAAAGAAGCTGTTGGCCTTTACGTAAATGGCAATTTCATTGGAGCTGTTGAAAATGCTGTCGATTTAGACAATATGCTACAGGATTTGCTCAATAACAATGCGCCTGAAACATATGAATCAATTTCATTTGAAGACGATATTCAAACCAAAACAGACATTTACCCTGTTTCCAGTATAGAATCTGCTGATTCTATCAAAGCACAATTAACAGGCCTTTCCAACAAACCTATGGGTTATACAGTTGCTGAGGGTGATACATGGGATTCTTTGGCTGAAAAATTTGGTACTACTGCCAATGAATTAAAAGCGTTGAATCCAAATGTATCTTCTCCGCTGCAAAATGGAGATAAATTAAGTGTGATTGTAAAAAAATCCATTTTGAACATTTCTGTTGTAAAAGAAGAAACATATGAAAAAGATGTTGAATTTGAAACAGAAGTACAAACAGATGATACCAAATACAACACTTATTCCAAGGTAGTTACAGAAGGTGAGAACGGTAAAGCAACTTGTGTTGATACTGTAACTTATATCAATGGCAAAGAAGCGGAACGTTCCAATGTTTCTACCACTGTAACACAAGAACCTGTAACAAAAGTTGTGATTGAAGGTACCAAAACTCCGCCGGACGGCAGTGTGCCGGGCGAAAGCAGCGGTACACTAACTTGGCCGGTTCCAACCGTTCATACCATTAGCAGTCCTTTTTCTTTCAGATGGGGTACACATCACAATGGTATTGACATTGCAAACGGAAATACTTACGGTGAAACCATTGTAGCGGCAGATGCCGGTACTGTAGAGTTGGCTCAAATGGACAACTCCGGCTACGGGTTATATGTTATTATCAATCATGGCAACGGAAGAAAAACGTTATATGGCCATACAAGCAAATTACTTGTACAGGCCGGAGAGAAAGTATTCAAAGGACAACCGATTGCTTTGGTAGGCAATACCGGCAACTCTTTTGGTGCACATTTACACTTTGAAGTGATTGAAAACGGAACTCATGTTGACCCGTTAAATTACGTAACACCTTAATTTTACAAAAGTTTTGCAGTCTTTCTGCAAAACTTTTTTTATTTTGTGGTATGATGTTTATATAAGAAAGACAAACATCTATCCGGTAGGAAATAGGATTGATTCCTAATTTTTTGTCCATTCTTTTGATAAGTCCTACAATAGCATAGGATAATGTCAGATTCTTTGCAGTTTTTCACAATGTTGCGAATAAATTTTTGTGAGAGATTGACTTTTTTCTGTCAATGTATTATTATCAATGGAGATGTTTTTTTCATATTTTACGAAGATTATGTTTTTCAGATAAATGATATATAGAATGTTCAAGTTGGAACATAACACAACGATTGGGGCGTGTCTCATTGGATAAATATGTAGTTACAGGCGGCAAACCACTAAAGGGTACTGTTACAATTAGTGGTGCTAAAAATGCTGCCATTGCTATTATACCGGCGGCAATTTTATCAGACGAAGTTTGCCGTATAGAAAATGTACCGAATATTACTGACGTAAACGATATGCTTCATATTATTCATGATATGGGTGCAGTCATTAAAAGAATCAATAAATCTACAATTGAAATAGATCCCAGACCAATTCACTCTCATATTGCTTCTTATGAGCTTGCAAGACATATGAGAGGGTCTTATTATCTGCTTGGCTCCTTATTGGGCCGTTTTCATCATGCTGTGGTTTCCATGCCGGGCGGCTGTGATTTTGGTGTAAGACCTATTGACCAGCATTTGAAAGGCTTTTCTGCCTTAGGAGCTTCCTACAGTTTGGATGGCGGTATGGTAGATGTACAAGCACAAGAACTTACAGGTAACAATGTTTATATGGACGTAGTGTCTGTAGGCGCTACCATTAATATTATGTTGGCTGCCGTAAAAGCAAAAGGTTTGACTGTCATTGAAAATGCAGCCAAAGAGCCTCATATTGTAGACCTTGCAAACTTCTTAAGTTCCATGGGCGCAGATATAAGAGGAGCAGGTACCGATGTAATTAAAATTTATGGTGTAGACCATTTACACGGTACTACATATTCTATTATTCCTGACCAAATTGAAGCCGGTACTTACATGGTGGCTATTGCAGCAACTGGCGGCGATGCAGTGGTTGAAAATGTGATTCCAAAGCATTTGGAATCTATTTCTGCAAAACTGGAGGAAATGGGTGTGATTGTCGAAGAGTTTGACGATTCCATTCATATTAAACGCGAAGGACAATTGCAAAAATGCAATGTAAAAACAATGCCGCACCCCGGCTTTCCAACAGATATGCAACCACAAATTTCCGTTTTGCTTGCAATTGCACATGGTACCAGCATTATTACGGAAAGTGTTTGGGACAGTCGTTTCCGCTATGTGGAAGAATTACGCCGTATGGGCGCACAATTCTCAGTAGACGGTAAATTAGCCGTGATTGAAGGCGTGGACCATTTAAATGCAGCGCCTGTAAAAGCAACTGATTTACGTGCAGGTGCGGCAGTAGTAATTGCTGCTTTATGTGCAAAGGGTGTAAGCCAAATTGAAGAAATTCGTCACATTGAGCGCGGTTATGAAGACATCGTCGAAAAATTACAAAAATTAGGAGCAGATATCAAACGAATTCACACGCCTGAAGATACACAGCCAAAGGCAATGTAAGCTGCAAACGATATTTGCTGAAATTTGATAATAATATGCAGAAAGAGCCTGTCGTACAATGCGATAGGTTCTTTCGTGCTATCACTGATAATTACTGCGAGACAGAAATCAGGTGGGTGTCATGGTAGGGTTTCAAGTACAATATTTCTTTTTTCCAATTGGAAGCGCGGATTTCCTTCATTCGTTTTTTTCAACAGTGTCATATCATTTAGAATATAGAAAATGGGGAAGCCGCTTTCCTGTCATTATGAATGAGGTATATCAAGGCTATTTATTGCCTGAACATGCAGAGCAAGCCAGAGAAGAGTTGAGTGTTATTACAGCAGAACTCAAAAATTTAAAACCGCATCAAATCATTTGGGATATAGATGACTTGTCAAAAGAACCACCGTGGGAAGTTCCTATCAGTGAAGAGATAACGGACCTTGCCAATTATTTTATCACCAGCGACGGAGCTGATTTTATTACGATTTTTAATCATGCTCTTTTAAAAGCAATCGAATTACAGTTTCCACTTGAGATTCACTAAAAGAAGTACAAAAGCAATGGAGGAGAAATATGGCCAGAATTTGCCCATTATTTAGTGGAAGCAGCGGCAACAGTTATTTTGTTGGCTCTGCGGATGCCGGTATTTTAATTGATATTGGTCGCAGTGCAAAACAAATACAAGAAATGCTGTCTGCGTGTGATATTCCGATTGGAGCGATTAAGGCGATATTTCTGACTCATGAACATACGGACCACATCAAGGGACTCCGTGTATTTACTTCTAAATATAAAATACCTGTGTTTTCTTCTCAAGGTACGTTGCAAGCGCTGGAAGAAACACAACAGCTGAATGCAGATGTTCCGGCAGAGCTGGTAGACAGCAGAGGAATTGAATGTGCGGGTATGTGGATTTCATCCTTTCCTACATTGCATGACTGCGCGGAGGGAATTGGGTTTCATATTACAACTGCGGATGACCGCACATTGTCGTTTGCAACCGATTTAGGCTGTATGACAGAGCAAGTGTATCACAATTTGGCGGGCAGCGATTTTGTTGTATTGGAATCCAATCATGATGTCGGTATGCTGAAAACAGGTAATTACCCTTATATCTTAAAGCAGCGTATTATTTCCGATTATGGACATTTATCCAATGCAGCCTGTGCCGATATTTTGCCCAAACTGGCCAAAATGGGAACGGCTCGTTTTTTGTTGGCGCACTTAAGTCACGAAAACAATACGCCTGACATTGCACTGCAAACTTCTTTGTGCTCGTTGACAATGGAAGGACTCAAGCGAGGTCTTGATTATGAAATTGATATTGCACCAAGAGAAAATACAAAACACGGAACCATTCTGTTTTAGGGAGTAATCATGCTGACGGTAAATTGCATTTGCGTAGGAAAATTGAAGGAACGTTACTGGACACAAGCGTGTGAAGAATATCAAAAACGTTTGGGTGCATTCTGTAAGTTTCGTATCATGGAGGTGGCAGAGTATAAACTGCCTGAACAGCCATCAGAAACACAAATTCAACAGGCATTGAAAGCAGAAGGGGAGAAGATACTTCAATTGGCTGCAGGCAGCACGCTGATTCCTTTATGCATTGAAGGAAAGCAAATAGATTCTCCGGCCTTGGCACAGCATCTTGGTACATTGGCTTTGAATGGTGTCAGTGCAGTTAGTTTTGTCATTGGAAGTTCCCACGGTTTGTGCGATAAAGTCAAACAAAGCGGAACGCTGCAGCTTTCCATGTCACGTATGACGTTTCCGCATCAATTGGCAAGGGTAATGCTTTGCGAGCAAATTTACCGTGCATTTCAGATACAAAATCATGGCCGTTACCATAAATAGATTGTATCGATTGGATTATATTTTCGGTTTTTCTGACGCTGTTTGTAAGGAGCACATATGAGAATAAGGTCTTATCATAGTGATGATTGTCAAGCCATTCTTTCATTGTTTTATGAAACGGTGCATAGAATCAACCGGAGAGATTATACACAGGAACAAATAGAAGCGTGGGCAAACAATCATAAGATTGACCCGATCGCTTGGAATTTATCGTTGATTCACCATAAAACATTGGTAGCAGAAATGGACGGTATTATTGTTGGCTTTGGTGATTTGAACGGAAATTTTTTAGACAGACTTTATGTGCATGCAGAATATCAGCGAAGGGGAATTGCAACTGCAATTATGGACAGACTGGAACTGTATGTGGCAGAGCAGAATTATGTAACGATTGTGACGCATGCTTCCATCACTGCCTATCCGTTTTTTCGGGACAGAAACTATCAGTTGCTCAAAGAACAACAGGTGGAACGTCATGGCGTGTTTTTGAAAAATATAATGATGCAGAAGGAACTTGATATAAACTAGTTTTTCTTAATTCCTGGTTGTATGTGTATTTGAAGATAAGAGAAAACATTGCATCAAGAAATTGCAACTTTGGAAAAGCGTTTTGGTAAAACAAAAGTAGTAAAGTAGTAATGTTATCATAATGTAGCAAGAAATAGAGATAGTTTTCAGATATTATTCGAGAAAAATAGATTCGAAATGTGCTTGTTATATTAAAGCGTTTACCACAGTATTTTGCTACTCTTCATTGCCAATCAAGAATAGGATAGTAAGCGGTTATATCGTTCACACAAAAATATTATAAACGAAAAAAGAGATACACGATATCGTGTATCTCTTTTTTGCTGTGTTATCAAAATCATTGGGTTTATGCAATGACTTCTTCAATGGCGGAGACAGTTGTTTCATGATCAGATGCCGGCACCAATAGAGAAATTTCTGTTTCTGCAGTGGTTATCATACGGATATCTGTTTTTGCATTTGCGGCAGCGCCAAATATTTTGCTGGCAAATCCCGGTTGATTTTTCATCGCTTCATCTGCAACAATAATCTTGCTGTTGCCGCTGCTGATAACTGTTTTTACTCCAAGCTCATTGTGCAGGTGGCTGGAGAATGTCAACAGCTTTGGCAGGTCGTGGTCCGACATGGTAAATGATAGGGAAGACATTGCGCTTTGGGAAGGCGCTAATGAAATCATATCAATGTCGATACCCAGCTCAGCCGCTTTATCAAAAATTTGATGAATTACGGTTAAATCAGAAGGACAGTTTTGTAACGTAACCAATGTAATATCCATACTGGAAGTAATGTTTGTCATAAAGCAAAAGCCTCCTTTTTTGTTCTTACTCATTAATTAAATCAGACATATCGTACAGTCCTGCAGGTTTGCCTGCCAGAAACATTGCTGCATTAATAGAACCTGTTGCAAACACTTCTTTTGATTGGGCCACATGGGTCAGAGAAAGTGTTTCATGATGTCCTGCAAACAATACTTCATGTTCACCTACAATGGTACCGCCTCTGACTGCATGTAAACCAATTTCATTTTTATCACGTTTTTTGCGCTGAGAATGTCGGTCATATTCATAATGCATGGTACGGTCCAATACTTCACAAATGCCGTCTGCAATCATCAGTGCAGTTCCGCTGGGGGCATCAATTTTTTTGTTGTGATGCTTTTCGATAATCTCTATATCGAATTGGTCGCCCAAAATAACGGCAGCTTTTTTGGCAAGTTCAATCAATAAGTTAATCCCCAACGACATATTGCGGGAATAAAATACCGGAATTTGTTTTGATGCCTCTTTTAATTCGTTTACTTGAGATTCTGTATATCCTGTTGTACAGAGTACCACAGGAATGCGTTCCTTGGTTGCGTATGCCAAAAGTGGTGTTAAAACAGAAACATGGGAAAAATCAATAATCACATCTGCTCCACATGTTAATTCATCTGCATTATTATAAATGGGAAAATCGCTGTATACATTGGTGTTAATATCTAAACCTGCAACAATTTTGCAATCATCCCGATTATTGATGCATGCAGCGATTTCGTGTCCCATTGCACCATTGGCTCCGCTTAAAATAATACGTTTCATTTGCTCTTTCCATGCCTTTCACTTTAAAGGCGCTGTCTGGATACAGCGCGTTTCCATCCGTCTTATATTTTTATTTAGATTAAATGGTATTTTTTCATAATGGCTACCAGTTTTGCGTGGTCTTGTTCTGTCATGTCGCAAAGCGGCATACGGCAGGAACCGCAGTCAAATCCCATTAAATTGGCAGCTTCTTTGATGACAATTGGGTTAACGTCCATAAACATGGCGTCCATTAATTCCAAATGTTCTAAAAATAATTTACGGCTTTCTGCAATATCTCCTGCAAAGTACTTTGCACAGATATCATGTGATAGTTGTGGACAAATATTTGCGATAACTGAAATGATTCCTTTTCCGCCCAAAGAGAGAATCGGTAATGTCTGGTCGTCGTTACCTGAATAAATAGCCAGTTCATCTCCGCAAAGTGCAGCAACTTTTGCAATCAGAGTAATATCTCCTGTTGCTTCTTTTGTTGCTACAATATTTGGATGTTTGCAAAGCTCTGCGTAAGTTTCGGGCTTAATCAGACATCCTGTTCTGGAAGGGATATTGTATAAAATCATAGGAATGGATACACTGTCGGCAATTGCGGTAAAGTGTTTTATCAGACCATGTTGAGATGCTTTGTTGTAGTATGGTGTTACTACCAGCAAAGCGTCTGCACCCAGTTTTTCTGCTTCTTGAGACAGCTCAATGGCATAAGCAGTGTCATTGCTGCCGGTACCTGCAATGACAGGTACACGTTTGTTTACTTTTTCAATGGTAAATCTAATGACTTCACAGTGTTCCTCATGTGACATGGTAGCAGATTCGCCTGTAGTGCCACAAGTGATGATTGCGTCAGTGCCGTTTTGAATCTGGAATTCAATCAGTTTTTCCAGTTCTGCATAGTTGATAGAACCGTCTTGGTTCATAGGGGTAATAATAGCAACACCGGATCCGGTGAAAATCTCTTTTTTCATGGTAAAAACCTCCTAAGTCAATGTCATCTCATGTGATTGTATCAATCAAGATATCCTTTGGCACAAAGTAATTCTGCCATTAATACAGCGCCGCCTGCTGCACCGCGCAATGTATTATGAGATAAACAAACAAATTTAATATCATACTGTGAGTCCGGACGCAAACGACCAATAGAAACTGCCATACCGTTTTCTAAATTGCGGTCCAATTTTGCTTGCGGACGGTCATTTTCATGGAAGTAGTGAAGGAATTGCTTTGGTGCGCTGGGCAATTCCAATTCTTGTGCTGCACCACGATAGGATTCCCATTTTTGAATGATTTCTTCCATTGGGATTTTTTTATCAAAAGAAGCGAATACAGCAGCTGTGTGTCCGTCAGATACAGGTACACGCAGGCATTGTGCGGTAACGCTTGGAGAAGTTGCGTTTACAATTTGGTCGCCTTCAATGTGGCCCCAGATTTTCATTGGTTCTTGTTCGGATTTTTCTTCCTCACCGCCAATGTAAGGGATAACATTATCTAAAATTTCAGGCATAGTTTCAAATGTTTTGCCGGCACCGGAAATTGCTTGATAGGTGCAGGCGAGCACTTTTGTAATACCCAAATCTTTGATTGCATGAATAGCAGGCACATAGCTTTGCAGAGAACAGTTGGATTTTACTGCAATAAATCCACGGTTTGTACCAAGGCGTCTGCGCTGTGCGTGGATAATCTCAGCGTGGTCGTCGTTGATTTCAGGAATAATCATTGGTACATCCGGTGTGCCGCGATGCGCACTATTGTTGGAAATCACGGGGCATTCCGCTTTTGCGTATGCTTCTTCCAATGCACGAATTTCATCCTTTTTCATGTCAACTGCACAGAATACAAAATCTACTTGAGAGGTAATTTTGTCAATGTCAGCAGTTGCGTCGTATACAATCATGTCTTTCATAGCAGCAGGCATTGGTGTTTTCATAGCCCAGCGGCTTCCAACGGCATCTTCGTAACGTTTTCCGGCAGAGCGTGCGCTTGCCGCTACTGTTGTTACGGTAAACCATGGATGGTTTTCCAATAATGTTGCAAAACGTTGGCCAACCATACCTGTTGCCCCAATAATGCCTACTTTGTACTGTTTCATGTTGGTTCCTCCAAAATACTAAAGAATAAAATGGTAACAAAAAAGATCGGTTTTCAAAAAACCGATCATCATGCAGGTATATTATGCTTCTACTGTGTCTTTATCCATTTATCATATTAGGATAACAGATAGCGCAACATCATACATGCATGATGACAGTTGCAGAGATATTCTCTCAGCACCCAGAGTTGAAATGACCCACTTTCAAACTCTTCGGCGACAGTTCCTTTTGCAAACGCTCATAAACTTGGGCAGTTTCACGCTTGGTACTTATAAATGCCGCACCTCTATCTTTCTTTTAAACTTACCAACATCATAACATCAGAAACTGCGATTGTCAAATGATTTATAATAGTTTATAATAAATTTTACGTGAGAAAAAATTTATTAATATGAACTTAATACAGGAGGGTTTCTAACGTATGGAAACCAAGGATTTTTACTACGATTTACCAAAAGAATTGATTGCGCAAACTCCGGTGGAGCCGAGAGACTCTTCTCGCTTGTTGGTGATGAACAAAACAAGCGGAGAACTGGAGCACCGCCATTTTTATGATATCACAGAATATTTACAGCCCGGGGACTGTTTGATTGTAAACGATTCCCGTGTTCTGCCTGCAAGAATTTACGGAAGCAAAAAAGATACCAGCGGTCACATAGAATTTTTATTGCTGACACAAAAAGAACAAGATGTATGGGAAGTGCTTGCAAAACCGGGAAGGAAGGCACAGCCCGGCACATGGTTTGTGTTTGGAGAAGGCTTGCTGGAAGCTCAGGTGCTGGAAATTTTGGAAGATGGAAAGAGATTGGTTCGTTTTCATTATCAGGGGAATTTTTATGCTTTGTTAGAGCAAATCGGTCAAATGCCGCTGCCTCCTTACATTACAGAGAAATTAGAAAATCAGGAGAGATACCAGACGGTATATTCCAAAGAATTGGGGTCTGCTGCAGCGCCTACGGCAGGCTTGCATTTTACACCGGAACTCATGAAGAAGCTGGAAGAAAAGGGCGTTCGTTTTGGATACGTGACTTTGCATGTCGGGTTAGGTACTTTTCGTCCTGTCAGTGTAGAAAAGGTAGAAGAACATATCATGCACTCTGAACATTATGAAATGCCAAAAGAAACAGCAGATTTGATTCTGGAAACAAAAGCAAAGGGTGGACGGGTGATTGCCGTTGGAACAACCAGCTGCCGTACCTTAGAATCTGTTGCAAAAAAAGAAGGTTGTATCAAAGAAAGTGAAGGTTGGACAGATATTTTCATTTATCCGGGCTATCAATTTCAGGTATTGGACGGTTTAATCACAAATTTTCACTTGCCGGAAAGTACTTTGATTATGTTGGTTTGTGCTTTAGCCGGGTATCAACATACTATGCACGCATATGAAGTTGCTGTGAAGGAAAAATATCGCTTTTTTTCATTTGGAGATGCAATGTTGATTCAATAGTATTTGTTTTATCAAGGTTCTCATATTACATACTTTTATAGATACAAAAGAAATGGTCGTTTTCTTTTATTTCTGAATCCGCTATGATGACTAGTCATCATAGCGGATTTTTTACTTATATTTTGAATATTGATGATGGGGAACTATCAGAATTGTTTTTGAAAAGGAACTGAGGTATATCTTAATCAAGAAAAAATTTATAAAGTAAGGCTCATAACAGAAAATAAAAATTCTGTTCTAAGTCTTTTTTATTTATAATAACTAATGCATTTAAGGGACCTTTTTTAGGGAGTGTACGGAGATTTTAGTTGTTCAACTGTAACTTTCACAACGGAGGCTGAAACCGGTTAAGGGAGATATAGCAAAATAGGAATTTTGTCCTTTTCCTCTATATATGTTTGTTTTATGATAATTCGAAAACAATTATATTGTGAGATATATTAACAATAAATAGATTTAAAAATAAATTGTGGAATTATTTTGGTTGATTTACTATAAAAGGCTTTATTTTACAGGTAATATGTGGTAAAATGAGAGAAAATTAAAAGTTTCTAAAAGAGGGTGGAGAACCTTATGTCTTTATGGATAAAAGCAGCTTACTCGCAATTTTCACCTGCGCTGCAAAGCCTTGCGGCAAAATCAACTCAAAAAAACACATTGCAGTGGTTGCCGGCATGGGTACATTTTGCAGATACCGCAAATATCATTCGTAAGCTCGTGGTTACATGGCTTCCTGCCTCTGTGGTACATGCGGCGGATTCCGAAATGAGCCAAGAAGATTTTTTAAATCTATGTACATTTCTGGCTTTGACCCATGATATTGGCAAGTTAACGCCGGTGTTTCAATCGGGAATATCGGAACAGTTTCCAGAATTGAGAACACGTATCGAACACTCTGGTTTATTATTGTACGGAATGAATTCCTTGTTATCAGCGAGCAAATCTCCCCATGCTTTGGCAGGAGAAGCAATTTTATTAGACCTTGATTGTCCTCAGTCTGTAGCGGTGGTAGTAGGAGCACATCATGGAAAACCACAGGGAATCAAGTATGATGTAGAAAATCAAACACGGTACTATGAAGAGAATTACTACGGCTGTAAAGGAAAAGACAGTGAACAAGGAAAGCTTTGGGAGGCAGTCAGACAGGAATGGCTCCAATTTTCTTTGGAAACATCGGGATACACATCTGTAGAAGAATTGCCGCAGTTGAATATGGGGGCACAGATGTTGTTAACAGGACTTCTGATTATGGCTGACTGGATTGCCAGCAACACCAATTATTTTCCCTTGATTGATATAGATGATAACGGAGTGGATAGTTCCGTTGAGTATAGAGCACAAAAGGCTTGGGAAACATTGCATTTACCGGACCTATGGATGCCTTCTTGCTTTTTTATGGATGATGCTCAGTTTCAAAGCCGTTTTGGATTTTTACCCAACGAGGTTCAAAAGACAATGATAAAGGTAGCTGAAGATGCTGTACAGCCCGGCATACTGATTTTAGAAGCACAAATGGGTGTAGGAAAAACAGAAGCGGCATTGGCTGCGGCAGAAGTGTTGACCGCTAAAACAGGCAGTGCAGGATTATTTTTTGGATTGCCTACCCAGGCCACTGCCAATGGCATTTTTCCACGGTTGGAGCAGTGGGCGATGGAACAGTCGGAAGATACCCTGCATTCCATTCGATTGGCACATGGTATGGCAGAACTCAATGAGCAATATCAAGCGTTGTTTCATGGTACTTCTCACCTTGCGGAGGATATGAGTTCCTCCGGATTAGTAGCACATCAGTGGTTTGAAGGGCGGAAGCAAGCATTGCTTTCTGATTTTGTCATTGGTACAGTAGACCAATTGTTAATGGCGGCATTAAAACAAAAACATGTCATGCTGCGCCACTTAGGGTTAGCAGGAAAAATCGTGATTGTGGACGAGTGCCATGCCTTCGATGCGTACATGAACACATACTTAGACAGAGCACTGATGTGGCTTGGAAGATATGGTGTTCCTGTGATTCTGCTTTCCGCAACGCTTCCTGAAAAACGACGCTTGGAATTTATCAGTGCGTATCTGGGGCGAAAAAAGTTGAAAGATGACGAATTGCCTGTTAGCAGAGCGTATCCCATATTAACGTGGACAGATGGGGAAACCGTCAAACAGCAAGCCATTGCCGTGGATACACCTTCCAAAACCGTTTCGGTCAAGTGCATTTCTGACGAAGCAATTGCAGAGTGTTTAAAACAAGCGCTATCGGAAGGGGGCTGTGCGGGAGTCATTGTAAATACTGTGCGCAGAGCTCAAAATTTAGCAGATAAACTGAAGGGAATACTGCTTGATACGGAAATTTTAGTGTTTCATTCTCATTTTTTGATGCCTGACCGTGCTCAAAAAGAACATGTATTGTTACAGCGTTTGGGTAAGAAATCTACACCTGATACACGTAATCATTTGATTGTGGTAGGTACTCAAGTTTTGGAGCAGTCTTTGGATATTGATTTTGATTTTCTCATCACAGATTTGTGTCCAATGGATTTGTTGCTGCAGCGATTGGGACGATTACACCGTCATACTCGCAAGCGTCCTGCAAACGTAACCCAACCTTGTTGTGCCGTATTGGGTGCAAACACAGAAACGTTAGAAGAAGGTTCCCGTTTTGTATATGGAGATTGGCTGTTACTGCAAACCAAACGTTTACTGCCAAATTCTATTACATTACCACAGGATATACCAATGTTAGTGCAGGATACTTATCAGGAACCGCAGGATACATCAGAGTTAGACGAAATTGCCCGGCAGGCATGGAGCGATTATTGCAGGCACATAGACAGCCAAAAGGAAAAAGCGAAGGTTTATTCCATACCAAAACCCAGTCTCTCAAAACGATATGCTAATTTGAATGTGATTTCAGATTTGCTAAGTACGGATTTGCCCGACAATGAGGAAAGGGCACAGGCAACAGTACGAGACGGAGATGCTTCTATCAGTGTTTTGGTGATGATGCTAAGAAAAGACGGACAAATTTCCTTTTTACCTTGGCAAAATGGAGGTGTCGTTGTTCCTGCAAATCATGTTCCGTCAGAAGAAGAATGCAGGCAAATTGCGCGTCAAAGAATGAACTTGCCCAGAGCGTTTTGTGTTGGTAAAAATTTGGACAGAACCATTGAAGAGTTAGAACGTATGAACAGTCAAATGATTCCGGAATGGCAGGAATCATTTTGGATAAAAGGAGAATTGGTACTATTGTTGAATGAAGCATACAGTGCAGAACTATGTGGATTTCATATCATGTATACACAAGAAGAAGGTCTCAGGTATGGAAAGGAGGAAGAACATGGGGAACCGGGAATGTGAATTTAATCTATTGGACGAACCTTGGATAAAAGTGATGAAAAGGGATGGAACCATTGATGAAGTTTCTTTAATAACAGTGTTCGAACAAGCGCATCTTTACACAGATTTGGCAGGTGAACTTGCAACGCAGAATGTAGCGGTACTTCGCTTATTGCTGGCAGTATTGCATACTGTCTTTTCCCGTGTGGATGAACATAGAGAGGATGCACCTATAGAAGAGACAGACCATGCATTGGACCGTTGGGGAGCATTGTGGAATGCAAACTGTTTTCCAATAGAGCCAATCAAAGCGTATTTGCATACACAACATGAAAAGTTTTGGCTGTTTCATCCGGAACGTCCGTTTGGGCAGGCTTTGTCTGCTGCCAAGGGAACGGAATATTCCGCGGCCAAGCTAATTGGAGAGCTGTCGGAAAGCAGCAACAAGATACGTCTTTTTCCGCCGCGAACAGGAAAGGATAAAACTGAGATTTCCTATGCGGAAGCTGCAAGATGGTTGTTATATGTAAACGGATATGACGATACGTCTGCAAAACCAAAAGGAAAAAATTTGCCTTCTCCAGGTGCGGGGTGGCTTGGAAAATTAGGTCTGATTACTGCTAAGGGAAAAACATTATTTGAAACACTGATGCTGAATTTGGTACTTCTAAAAGAGGATTATGAACCTTGGGAACCGAATGTACCTGCATGGGAGCTTCCAAAGGCACGGGAAGGAGAACGAGTTGAAATTACCATTCCGGATAATCCTGCCGCACTGCTTACCTTACAGTCCAGACGATTGTTGTTGGAGAGGAACAATCATAAGGTAACGGGCTACAGATTATTGGGAGGAGATTTTTTCTCCAGAGAAAATGCCTTCAATGAAACAATGACCGTTTGGAAGCCTATTATGGAAAGAGGAAAATCTACAGGACAATACCAACCAAAGCGTCATGATTCCAGCAAACAGATGTGGCGTGATTTTGCTTCTATCGTAGAACAAAATGATACAAAGCATCTGCCGGGAGTTGTGACTTGGATGAATCAGTTACAGAAGGTAGAATTGTTGGATAAACATCAAATGATATGTTTCAGCATTGCTTCTGTCCAATACGGGGATAAAGACTTTTTTGTAACCGATGAATTCAGTGATTCTCTTACATTTTATGCGGAGCTGTTAACAGAGGCAGGAGAAACTTGGAAACAGCTTGCATTAGATGAAATTCAACGATGCGACCAAATAGCGAATATTGTCGGCAGATTGGCCAGAGATTTGGTAAAATCCGCAGGTGGCGATGAAGGAGATGCCGCAAGCTACCGTGCAAAAGAAGAGTTTTATCACCGTTTGGATCTTCCTTTTCGCAAATGGCTGTCCGTATTGGACCCCAGTCAAACTGTAGAGGAAAGAAATCATCAGCAATCTCAATGGCTCACTTATGTTTGGAAAACTGCCGCTGCTTTGGGAGAAGAATTGGTAGAAAATGCGGGAACAGCCGCTTTTGTTGGCAGAATGGTGACAGAAAAAATCAAAGGAAAAGAACTTACAAATCATTATTGTGCGCCTGAAGTATACAATAAATTTTCATATTATCTGAAGGAATCATTGAAATAGGAGGAATGAGAATGTCCAGTAAAACGCAAAATGTAGGTCATTTTGTGGAATATCGGTTAAAGCGTATTGTAAATTCGTCTTCAGACGGAGCTGTAAAGGCATCTTTGGCAAATTTACGCAGGGGAATCGGGACAACCCCGGGAGATATTCCGGAGCTTTGGGAACTGTTTTTACAGGATTTACCCGAAGAAATGTTAAGCAGAAGCGGTGTGCCAACCCATGCACAATGGTCTGTTTATATTGCACTGACGCTGTTTGCGCTTCATCAACAGGGCAAAGATTTGCAGAAGGAATCTATGTATCGGCAAGGAAACAGCCTGGGGAAGGCAGTAGCTTGTTTGATACATGGTGAAGATGATAAAACACGTATTCAAAGGCGATTTAACGTATTGGCAACTTCTGCCGATATACAAGAACTTGCCCATCACCTCAGAGGGATAATACAGCTGCTCCGTTCAGAAGGAATTCCTTTGGATTATCCCGAGTTGGCCAAAGATTTATACTTATATCAAAATGAGGATTACAGGTCCCAGGTTCGATTAAGATGGGGACAGGATTTCTATAGAAGAAAAACAACAGAAACAGGAAAGGAAGATTCAAATGAATAAGAAAAATTTATATGTAGATATACACGTACTTCAAACCGTTCCCCCCAGTTGCGTCAACCGTGATGATACAGGAAGTCCAAAGACAGCCGTATACGGCGGGGCTACCAGAGCCAGAGTTTCCAGTCAATCATGGAAACATGCCATGCGTGCTATGTTTTCTGATATTTTTGAAAAAGAAGACGTTGGAACACGTACAAAACGTGTGGTAGATATGGTTGCTTCTAAAATTTTACAACACAATCCTGATTTCGATGAGAAAAAAGCAGGAAAGTTAGCTGCAGAAGCTTTAAAATTAGCAGGATTAAAGCTGAAAGACAATGATACAGTCACGGACGCATTGTTTTTTATCAGCGATTCACAAGCAGAGGCGCTTGCTCAACTGGCGGTTTCGGAAGAAAAAGAGAAATCTCTTTATAAAAATGCATTAAAAGAATTTCCAGCCATTGATATTGCTTTGTTCGGCCGTATGGTTGCCAGTGACCCTTCCTTGAACTACGATGCTGCCGCACAAGTGGCGCACAGTATTTCTACTCACAAAATCCAAAATGAATATGATTTTTTTACAGCTGTGGATGACAGAGCTCCCGAAGATAACGACGGTGCAGGTCATCTTGGCACAACAGAGTTTAACTCTTCTACGTTATACCGTTATGCTACGGTCAATGTTGCGGAATTAAACTGTCATTTAGGGAAAGACACTCCTATGGCTGTTCGCGGTTTTGCCCAGGCCTTTTTGTTATCTATGCCTACAGGAAAACAAAACTCATTTGCAAACCGTACTTTGCCGGATGCTGTGTATGTGACGGTTCGCCGTGACCAGCCCATTAACTGTGCGGGCGCATTTGAGAAACCTGTAATTGCCGGTTCAAACGGTTATCTTGCAGAGTCTGAGAAACAATTTGTTTCCTATGTGAAACAGGTTTATCAGAATTTTGCAAATGAGCCGGAAGCAGCATTTGGAATCGGAACAGCAGAAGCATTTAAAGAAATTGCAGAAATGATGCCATTGCAGCAAATGTTGGATGTCTTGGAGGACCGTGTAGCCGAATATATCGCAGGTGACGGTGAATCCATATGAGTACGCTGTTATTGAGATTAGCGGCTCCTTTGCAGGCTTGGGGTATCAATTCCAAATTTGATATTCGTAAAACGGAACGAGAACCGTCCAAAAGCGGAGTGGTTGGGCTGTTGGCTGCTGCATTGGGACGGCGCAGAGATGAATCGTTGGACGATTTAACTGCATTGACATTTGGTATCAGAAGCGACAAAGAAGGAGAGCTGCTAAAGGACTTTCACATGGTACTGAAAGATAAAAAGACCTCTTATGTAACAACAAGATATTATCTTGCAGATGCTATTTTTCTGGTTGGTTAGGAAAGTCAGGATGAAAACTTTTTAAAAATGTTGGATGAGGCTTTGCAGGCACCTGTTTTCCCGTTGTTTCTGGGAAGACGCTCTTGTCCTCCAACCTTACCGTTATCACTGGGAATACGACAAACGGATTTGCTTACAGCTTTGCAAGAAGAACCGTGGCAAGTTTCAAAATGGGAGCAGGAGCGTATCAAACGTAAACAGGATTCTTACACCATGCGAATTGTAACTGACGCATTGAAACAGGAGGCATATCCTGTTTATCAGAAAGATTTGCCCGAATCGTTTAATCCGATGTTCCGAAAGTATGGATATCGCATAGTGAAGGAGCATAAGCCTTTTCACATTACCTTTCAAAACGCAGAGGAACGGTTTCATACCGAACATGATCCGATGAAAGAATTGAGGTGAGTCTATGTATTTGACAAGAATGCGCTTGAATGAATCCAATCCCAATACGGCAAAAGCGTTGGCTTCTCCGCATATTTTCCACGGAACGGTAGAGCGGTGCTTTGGGGGAGAACGCAAGCGTAATTTATGGCGTATCGACCATCTGAATCATCAGCTTTATCTGATGTTGCTCAGTCCCGATAAACCTGATTTATCTGCGGCCGCTGCACAATTTGGTATGTTGGGCACCGACTGCCCATGGGAAACAAAATTGTATACTCCTTTTCTGGAAAGAATAACTCCCGCCAGCGTTTGGCATTTCCGTTTGGTGGCCAATCCCACAAAAAGCTGTGTGTCCGAACCGGGAAAGAGAGGAAAAGTACATGCTCATGTCTCTGTGCCTCATCAAAAAGAATGGCTGCAAACCCGTGCGGCTCACAACGGTTTTTCGTTAAATGAAGAGGATTTTACGGTTGTTCACCCGGATGACGAAGCGCTTCAGGCCCAGTTCGGAGAAGGTGCGGTAGATGATGGAGGGGATCTCCGCCTCGTTGACGATGTCCAGGGCGCCGTCCCCGATGATGTCACAGAACTGTTTTGTAAAGCGTTGACAGAAGGAATCGGACGTGGCAAAGCTTACGGTATGGGATTACTGACAGTAGCAAGGATAGCTTCCAATGAAAAATAAACAATTGTCAGGCATGGTTCGTCCCGACTTGCAGGCTTTGCCCCAAATTGGCAACCGAATGACCTTTTTGTATTTGGAGCATTGTCAACTCAATCGGGAGGACAGTGCAATTACGGTAAGAGATGAACGTGGCATTGTATATGTTCCCGCTGCGTCAATTTCCGTACTGCTGTTGGGACCGGGGACTTTGATTACACATCGTGCCATGGAACTGATTGGCGATGCGGGAGTGAGTGTCATTTGGGTAGGTGAACATGGCGTGCGATATTATGCAAGCGGACGACCGTTAACACATCGTTCCAAATTGTTGATTCGTCAAGCAGAATTGGTGAGCAATCAACGGTTGCATTTGGCAGTAGTCAGAAAGATGTATCAAATGCGCTTTCCCAACGAAGATGTATCGCACCTGACCATGCAGCAGCTGAGAGGACGGGAAGGAAGTCGTGTTCGTTCCGTTTACCGCAAAGCCTCCCGTGAATGGAATGTTCCGTGGAACGGACGTACCTATGACCCGGAAGATTTTTCTTCGGGTGACGCTGTGAATCAAGCGCTTTCCGCAGGGCATGCATGTTTATATGGTTTGGCTCATGCCGTCATTACCGCACTGGGATGCTCTGCGGGATTGGGATTTATGCATGTAGGGCATGAATGTTCTTTTGTTTATGACATTGCAGATCTTTACAAAGCTGAAGTTACCATTCCCATTGCATTTGAAATGGCAGCACAGCAGCCGGAAGATTTACCGTCTGCAACACGGCGGCGGGTAAGGGATGCCATGGTATCTGCTCATATTTTGGAAAGAATGGTTCGTGATATTCATATTCTTTTCTCCGATGATGAGTGGATTGCAGAGGGAATTTCCACAGAAATTGTTTATTTATGGGATGACAAAAAAGGAACGGTTCCCAACGGAATTTCTTATGGTTTTCAGGAAGAGGAATCTACATGATTGTAATTACATTGTCAGATTGTCCGCCCAAAGTACGGGGAGACTTGTCCAAATGGCTGATTGAAATCAATACAGGCGTTTATGTTGGACAGGTAAGTGCCCGTGTCAGGGAAGAACTTTGGAAACGAATTTGTGAAAATCTTCATACAGGCAGAGCAACTATGGTGTTTCATACCACAGGAGAACAGCACATGGATTTTCGTGTACACAATACTACGTGGGAACCTGTGGATTTTGATGGTTTGAAACTGATGCGCAGGCCGTTGCCATCTGCAAGAAAACAATCACAGACTATGGTTCTTGAGAAGGGCTTCAGCAAGGCTGCAAAAATGCAAAAAGTCGATAGGATAAACCGGGCACGTAAATATACCTTAAAAGAAGATTCCTATATTGTGTTAGATTTGGAGACAACTGGGTTATCCTGTGCTGTACATGAAATAATTGAGATTGCTGCGATTTGCATTGTACATGATGCAGTGGAAGCGGAACTTAGTATGTTAGTACAATGTCAAACATCGTTGCCTGAGAATATATCAAAACTTACAGGTATTACGGACGAAATGCTTCAGCAGCAAGGAGTTCCTCTGTACCAAGCGCTGTCACAGTTAATATCCTTTGCAGAAAACAGACGTATTGTATGTCATAATGCAGCGTTTGATTTTGGTTTTTTACATGCAGCTTGTCAGCGTGTTGGATTATCTATGTTTCATAATCCGTGTATTGATACATTAACTCTTGCTCGCCGTAAAGTATTTGATGTGGTGGATTATAAACTAAATACAATTGCAAGTTATTTTTCTCTGGATACTTCAAATCATCATAGAGCGCTGGCAGATTGTTACTTAACTTATGGGATCTATAAAAAGTTAAATGAATTGTAGCGTGTGTTGTGAACATCATAACGTATCTACGTCATTTTTTAGTGTTTTCCCCGCAGGTGCGGGGGTGATCCTTTTCTTGTTATTGCATCAGGATTGAGATTTACGTTTTCCCCGCAGGTGCGGGGGTGATCCTGCACACAGCAACGCATCCACAGGGTCAATTCTGTTTTCCCCGCAGGTGCGGGGGTGATCCCTCCAGCCTGATTTTGCTTTACCGCATCATCCAGTTTTCCCCGCAGGTGCGGGGGTGATCCTTCTCCCTTGATACCCTCTAATGTATCTGCTACGTTTTCCCCGCAGGTGCGGGGGTGATCCTTATTTTTTCCGAAAGACCGCAATTCTTGGCTGGTTTTCCCCGCAGGTGCGGGGGTGATCCTAATAACTAAGCCGGATATATACGGGGGTTCCCGTTTTCCCCGCAGGTGCGGGGGTGATCCTTATATTCCCCGAGGCATGATTGGAGACCAAAAGTTTTCCCCGCAGGTGCGGGGGTGATCCTTCAACATCGTTAACCACATAATTTTTTCGATAAATTCACTGGTTGTCATTAACTCGTTTGGGTTCTGTAACACTCTTTGAATCTCGCTGACAACCGGTGTAATATCATGTTCAACTTCTCGTATGTGTTGAGGATTTAACTTTTTCATTTCCAGTACAATACAATTTACAGCTTGCTGTACTACGTCACTAGCATAAATATTTGTTCCAAATTGCGCAAACACTGGAATGCTTCCATTTAACATTTGAGCATACTTATGTTCTTTTGATTTTTTCTTGAATATATCTAAAAACCCCGTCTTAATCACCTCAACTTTCTTAAAAGAACAGAGCGATAACGCCGATACATTTCATACAAGATGATTAGCGTAACCGCTCCGTCAATTCTTCTGTTTTGTTGGTTATTGATTTTAACCGCCATCACGTTACCAAAGTTGTCAATTTCCATAGAAGCATTACCCAAGCACCATTGGTCTATTGGGTTTTCCTGATAATTGATAAGTTGCCCTTTTAAATCCGCTTCCACTAATTTCATCGGATTAGATAAGGTAAGTTTATTTTGATAAACCATTTCGAATTCAAATCCGTATTCTTCCATGCGGTTTAAAAAGTCTTTTGCAAACTTCTGATCGTAACCGGTTGTAATTGTGCGTATTCCGTATGTCTCATAAAGTTTATAGAACCAGTCCGCAACCATTGATAGGTCAATTTCGTTGCCTTTACAAATGGTAAGCCACCCCTCTTTTGCCCACTCTGCGTATTTCGCTCCTGATTCTCTATCACTGGACAACTCTAACTTACTTTCAGGTATAAAATACATAGTGTAAATATATTTTGTTGGATCATCTTTTTTCATAAGCAATACTTTTGCGCATGTTAAGTCTGTAGTTTCTGATAAGTCCACCGCTCCCAGAGCAAAACAATCTCTGAATTCCTCTATATCGTATACGGCAGAATATTTATAATCTTCTTCCATAAGCCATGCTTCGGAGTTGGATTGCTTAAAGTTAAAATCTTTCGATAGTACAAACATCCTATCCGCTTTGCTTTTACGTGCTAAGTCTACCTGTTCTTCTAGGTAGTCCCACTTCTTTACGATACCGAGTGTTGGATTTGATTTTACCCACGTACTTTTATCCTGCCAGATTTCTTGTTCGCTGTCTTGCGTATACAGCCAAGGTAATGTCCTTTCCGCGCTGATACCGTCATCTTCTCCGTTTATGATTTTTCTACAGTCAACAAGCAGATGGTCTAGTACACCGTCATTAACAAAACCTTCCGTTGTGATAATAAAAAGTTTTGGGTTATCTTTTAAAGACTGACTTTGTTCTATAGACTTCAAAATAATATTTTTCATCATTTCGTGAACTTCATCTAAAATGGCAAAATCAATATTTCTTCCCTCTTTATTTCTAGTTCTGTCTGATAGTTTGAAAATTTTAGAGTTATTTACTTTGTTTCTGATACACTGCTGATTTCTCCATGTATCTTGCTGTTTTGGATCTATCATTAAACGCATGGTATCAATGGCATCATACAAAATATTTGCTTGCATATCATCATTAGAGCTGCATACAATGTCCGAACCGTCATTTCCGAAAATTAATTCACATAACGCCAATGCGCTGCATGTTTCCGACTTTGTGTTTTTTCTTGCTATCAACAAAATAATTTTTTTAAATCTGTCAAAGTCAGTGTCGGACATTTTAAAGCTGTATGCAACTTCGATTAATGCTTTTTGCCACAACATTAAAATCATAGGTTTTCCGTAAAACGGTGATTTTGTAAGACGAATGCACCCTTCCATAAAATGAATTCTTTTATACGCTTCTGTTGTGTCGTAATAATACCTCGGATTTCCCAGATCATTAATTAACCGGTCAAGCTCCATAGTGAGTTCTTGACCGGCTATAATTTCTCCTTTTTTAATTGCAATTCGATACTGTATCAAATATAAATCTTGATTTAAGGCATTAAGCATTACCTTTCATCAACTCTTTCATGTATAACCTTAGTGGGCTTTCTTCGTCTCCGGCATCGCTATTTACAAGAGATAACAATATCTTGATACAGTTATTGTATTGCTGCAAAAATTCTTTGTATTGCTTTCCTGCCGCTGTTGCTTTTTGCTGTGCTTTGTTTGCCGGATTGATATTGATAAATGGGTATTTTTTTAATTCTGCAAGCTGCTCTTCCAAAAACACAACATCATCAATCATAGGAAACACAATTTGTTTTGCGGATTCGTCCAGTTCTGAAAATACTTTTTGTAACTCTTCTTTTCTGTTTATTACTATCACCAACTTTTTACACTTTGGAAAAACGATTTCTAAAAATCTCAAAAATTCGCTTTCTGCGGCATTGTAGATCACCCTTTCCAGTCCCTCACAGCGCTTAATTTTTCATTCCGTGGGGGAGGGCTGAAATTTATTCCACCAATCTTCTATATATTGTTGATACTCTTTTGGTCTGTCTCTTGCACGGTTTAAACACGTTTCCTTGTCTGTATCTATAAAAATACTTTTGGCTCCAAGAGCTGTTTCCAATCTCATTCTTTCCATTAACAAAGGATAACCGCCAATCACCCAAGCAGTAAACCATTTTCCGCGCCTGCACTTTATCATGTCCAGTATGCAATCTCTGACCCCGAAAGCATTTTCTCTTATCCGCTCCGGTTTAATATATCTTTCGTTCGCTGTAATACATTCGTAGATATTGTCCATATCTAAAATGATATCGTTCTCTCCTGCGCTTTCTCTTACAAACGTTGTCTTTCCGCTACAAGGAGAACCATAAACAATATACACTTCTTGTGTTGGTGCCGGCTTTCTGTGTGCATTTCCATATCCAAACCTTTTATGCGCTTTATTGTGGCACTTAAAGTGTATCAACTCTACATTATCGGGATTCAAAGAAATGCTGTAGTCGTTAACATTTTCTAAGGTAAGCTCTTCTATGTGGTGTCCGATGCAGTCGTACTTCTTTATGATAAACTCGCCACAATGAGCGCAAATAATATCACCTTTATTATTAGAGCGTTCTTGTTTTAATAAATCTATAAACTTTTCCCATTGCTTCGATTTATAGAATTCTTCTAAACTTTTCCACATATTACCCACTTACCCCCTTCACCGCGTTTTAGCACTACAGGTATCCACTTGCCTTTATACCCGTATTTTACTTTTACAGGTATCCACTTCCCGTTGTATCCGTACTGATATTTTCTTACTTCGCTTACTTCCAGTATTCCGCTTTCTTTATATGCAGAGTACATACCAAATGAATTCATTGCCCTTGCTCTGTATATAAACTTCGATTTAGCTTTCGGTTTTCCGTTATACCCAAATACCGTATAGTCTTTTGGTTTTTGAGTACTAGAACCATTCGTTGACGGATTTTGTATTTGTTGTATTTGCTTGTATCCACTCCAAAATACACCATCAAAATAGTTTGCTTCTATTTCCAACCTGCTTAAAGATCCGCTATTTGCACTTGCGCCATACCAAGATAACAACGCATTTCCGCTTTGGCTGATAATCGCTTTATCAAGAGCGAGTGCAGGAGCAGTAGGAGAAAATGCTTTTCTGAAAGAACCGGTATAAAAGTTTGTATCTGAATACGTTCCGCTTACCGTTCCCAGCGCAACAACTCCAAATTTATAATATTTTCCCTCTTGACCGCCCGACCAATCTATTTGCCCATACGTTTCAGAAGTATATACTTTTTGTATAAATTTTCGTTCCGACCAGTTGTTATTATCTGAAGATTCCAAATACCAAACTTCATACTCTTTGATACCGTTATTTAAACCGTGTTGAAATCCGCTCCATGAAATAGCTGTATTTGAAAAGTATCCATCTACGCTTGTTGCGGATACAGAACCAGAAACAGGATTTGTATACTCTGCTTCGTAACTTAAAAGATAATCAAACCCCGTTCCGCTTCCTGCTTGACTGGATAAATTAAAATTAAAACTTAAAGCACTGGCGTTATATGTGCCTGTGTCAAAATTCTCTACAGAGAAAGAACCCCACTTTTCACCCCACTGCCATTGATTGATCGGCTGTACTGTGATACTGTGTCCGTTCCACGGATTTTCACCAGCTAGTTTAAATCCCCAGTTTAATATGACATCGTAACCCCATCTATCGTAACCACTTAATGCCAGTAACCTGTAACTAAAGTAGGCGAAAACTCTTGTACCTTCACGGCGGTAACTATCCAGATAAATTTCAACTGTTGGTTTTGGGTTATTTCCAACTTGTATCGTTCCTAAATATTGAGACATTTTTATTCTCCATCTTCACTTGGAATTAAAAGTAGAGCACCTTCTATAACTGCTTCCGGTTCTGTTTCAGAAAATATAATCTTATTATTTAGTTGCTGGATAATCATATTTTCTGTCTCTGTTTTTGTATACCCTTCTCTTAAGCCTTTATTTTCTCCTACCACGTAATTTTTTGTATCCGGCATACCTTTCACCTACCAATTGTTTTTTTCGTCCTGTTCTTTTTTGTATCTTAATTCTTCCCTTTTTAGCTCTAGTAGCTGCGGGTCGTTTGCCCAATTTTCTTTATCGTAGTTTTTGAGAGCCAAATTTAATGCAGCTACATCAGGTGGGATATAAATTTCCTCTTCGTATATTTCAACCTCTTCACGTTCGCAACGCTTCCCACTATCGTCATAATATACACTTTTGCACTTCATGCCTTTTTTAACCGTTGTCTTTATCCCAAGTGCCTTTTGGATCAAAGCACCTCTTAGCTCTATCACTAAACTTTTGCGCCCGTCATCAATAGCACTTGCCAGCTCTTGGTGTTCATCTTTATATTTGTACAGAGTGCTTTCCGCTATCCCCAAGTTTCCGGCTATTTGTTTTCCGGTAGCTCCGCTTTGCGACCACTTTTTTATTTCTTCTAATTTCGGCTTGATTATAGTGTCATACTTTGTGGTTCTTCCTTTCTGCTTCATTTTTTCGCTCCATTTCTTTTGCAATAAAATAGGGACACCGAATCACCGGTGCCCCTATTCGCTTTGCTCATAATATTAATATAGCATAAAAATATGTCCCTTTGGTTATCCTTTTTTTCTATCCAGTAGATAAAAAAACTTCCTTCTGGCTCTATAAAACTTCTTTCTACTGGCAGGCACTTTCAAAAATTCATATTTTACGCCTTCGGTAACACTTTTAATAACGTATTGATAAATTTCAGGATCGGCAGCAACGGCGCACTGCTCTATTGCTTCGATATCTTTTTCCAGTTTCATGGCGTTTTCTGCCTGTCTGGCTACTACATCACTTGTGCATCCTCCTTTTGGGGTATCTGATAAACCGGGGGAACCGATACTATAGCAATCTTTGAGCCGCTCTTTCTTTTCTTTATACTGCTGGCAAAAGTAGTACAGCTCCCTATATCGCTCTTTTGATATATCGTACTTACTTAGTGAAATGTCTCTTTTACTCGGCACTATACTACCTTCTTCCTATCTTTATTATCCTATCTTCCTTTATAGTAACATTTTCCGTTTCTCCATGCTGCACAATCATCTTTTATACACACTCTCATATTATCTATATAAATATTTTGCGATATTACTTCCTTCACCAAACCATCGGAGTTGTACACCGTGCTTGTATGAGTATAATCTATAACCGTTTTCATATATGGGCATTTCATGATTTTCTCCACGTTTTGTAACTTTTGTCTTTTTTTATTCTTACTTTTCTTCCCCTCTAGCAAATCACTTATATACAAAATCACACAAAAGATTAACGTGCTACCATACAAAATCATCAGGATTAAAAGAACCCACCAATACTGTAAAAACACAATAAAAGGTATATGTAAAGCAAGGGTTATTGTTGCTACTAGGCAGAAAAGAGAAATTATAATACTTAATATTAAAAATATATTGTTATTTTTCAATATCTTGCACCAGTCTTTCCAGAAAAAACCTATCTATCTTTTCTTTATCTGTCCGTATTTCAGTATCGCAATTTCTACATGTCATAATCACATATGTGTTGAAACCATCGGAGCCTATCTCTCTGATGTTGTAACCCCGGTGTCCGCATATAGGGCACTTTGGGGTTTCTCTATACTCTTCTTCTGTTTTTTTCATCGTAACCAACTCTTGCACAAACTCTTTTAAAGCGCGTTCAAGTTCATCCGCTGTTATACCTCCGAAGTCATCTTGATAAATCTCTTTATGCCGTTCATTCCACGCTTCCGCCGCTTCTTCTTTTGCGCAGTAATCAATGCTTTCTATAAAGGTTTTTGTTTGTAAAGCGCATTTTTTACATAGTACCTTTACAGTGGATGGCGTTGCACCAATATAGTTAGTTTCTTTCATTTCTGCTTCCCCACCGCAGCAGGGACATTCTTTTAATTTAATTTCTTTCACTTCGTTCACCTTCTCCATAAAGTCTGTATAACTTTTCTTTAAATTTTAACTCTTCGCTTTCTTTTGTAAAATCGTTTTTTATGTAGGATTCTTCATTTAACTGTATTTGTTTTCTTAAAAATTCAGGGAAACCATAAAGTACACCGTCTGGAAAACAATCTCTTTTAAAAACTTCTATCGCTTCTTCTAAATTCTTAAATAACTGCTCTATAAGCTCTTCCAGAGCAAAAACGTACAAATACTCATAATCTTTAACGATTTCTATACATTCTCGCGCATACTTTTCCACGTCATTTCTTTGTACCCCTTTGCTCATAAGCAGCTTTATGAATCTTTTTCGTGTCATCTTATCTCACCGTCCACCA
>ERZ827478.668-NODE-668-length-32200-cov-10.192845_pt1 | contig 32200 bp, 32 predicted proteins | sample MGYA00519705_ERZ827478 | MGnify/ENA primary metagenome ERZ827478 (study PRJEB31778, sample SAMEA3449318) | human gut metagenome | biome: human gut; feature: human-associated habitat; material: faeces | place: United Kingdom | collected 2010/2012 ... | reverse complement strand
GGTCATCAATTACAATAATATTATACAAAACAGAAACCTCCTAACTTACTCACATCAAAATATATTGTATCATAAAAAAGTGAAAAAATAAATAACTTTTGGTGTTTTTGCACTTTTAGTGCAAAATTTAATGAAAAATTGCACCAAAAGTACAATAGTAATTTAAGAAATTTTATGTTATAAAATTCTTATAATTATATTAATGATAGGAAAATATATTAAATTTTACAAAGGAGGTTAATCTTGAAAAAAACAGTTATAACAATTGCAATTACAGCACTTTTAACAGCAGTATTAATGATAAGTGGATATTTTATCTATACTAAAATAATTAATAAAGATAATAATACAAATATTAATATGACAGAAAAAAATGAAAACAATTCTAAAAATGTTGAAAATCAAATACCAGAAAATATTAAGAATATTAGTTTAGAAGAATGGAGAAAAGTAATATCTGTCTTTTATGAAGAATATTATGGTTATAAACCAGATAATGTAACTTGTACAGAAGTAGGACCCAATATAATATATGTAACAATATATCATAATACAGAATTAGTGGCAGAATACACTCTTGATGCAGAAACAGGAATTGCATCAAGTCCAACAGAAAGAATGGCAAATTTCTTTAAGGGAATATTTTTAGATAACTTATCAACAAAAGTTAATTTTAAAAATAATGAATGTATTGCAATAGGATATATAGAAAAGGGAAAAGAAGCACAAATTAAAGAAAAATACTTTAATTCTGATATTGAATATGAATCTTTAACAACTGTTGTAGAAGGAGATGAATATCAATTTATAGTCATTCCAAAAAGTTTAGATGCCACATTAAGAATTTGGAAATATAATGTATCAGAAAATGGAGAACTATATTCTGAAGAATTATTATTAGAAGCAGTAGGAACACCACTATTAATAAAAACACAATGTACAGAAGTGTTTCCAAGAGTTGGTGTAGAATATGAATTTGGCGATACAAAATTTACAATACCACTAATGATTAGTGGTATGGATGGAAAATTTACATTTACTGACTATAAAAACTTAGTAAAAGACATATCAATATATTAGTTTTTAATTTGAAATTATTATAAAAAAGGTGGTGGAAAAGTTATAAAAAAATAGAATATTAAAAGCTATCAAAAAAACTTGTACAAACGTATATTTTAGGAGGAAAAAAATGAATAAAAAAATAATTCTTTCAGTATTAGCAATTTTAATTAGCATATGCTTAATACTAACAGGTTGTGGTAAAAACAAAGAAGATGAAAACAAAGAAATAGCAAAATTAGTTGATGAATATGCTCCTTTTGAATTTACAATTAAATATCCAAAAGATGCAGGATATAAATTCGAAGCAGATTTAGAAAACACACCATATGTAGCAGGTAAACTTATAAACGAAGAAAAAAATATCAAAATTTCATTTAATTTTTCAAAAACATATGAAAGTTCAATGAAAAAAGAAAAAGAGAATAAGTCTAGCCAAGAAAATTATGCGGAAACAAATTATACTAAATTAGGTGGATATGAGTATTATGATAAATTCAACTATTATGGAGTAAGCTTATTAAACAAAAATGAAGAAGGTAGTTGCTTACAAGTTATAGTCAAAATAAGTAAAAACAAAAATAATGGAGCAAAATTAGATGTAACAGAATTTGCAAAAACAGAAGAATTAAAAAATATCTTAAGTTCTATGACATTAAATGATAAGATAGAAGGTAAAAAAGTTGATGGAATAATATCATCAAACCATAAATTAATAGTAAAAAACCTAGAAAATCCAGACGAAAGCAAGTATTATGTTAATCAATATCCAGATACAAATGGTGTAAAAAGCATATATGCCTTAAAAGAAGTAAATAAATACAAAGGAGAAGGAGCATCTTTCAGACTAACATATTATGGAAATGAAGGAAACTACAAAGATTTAGATACATGTCTTGCATACCAAGAAAAAACATTCAAAATGAAATTTGAAGATTATACATTATTTGGACAAAAAGTTAAAGTAGATGTATCAAGACACGCAATAGGAGAAAGTTCATCACCAGAAAAATACAAAACTTGGATAGCAGGTTATTTTGAAAAAGATGGAAAAGTATATGATTTTCTATATATTCAGTATGTTGGGGTAGATGATAGTCTTGGAGAAAAATTAGTTAATAATGTATTAAATAATTTTACAATACAAGAATAATGAAATAATAGGAAGAGAGGGAATTAAATATGGGATTTATTAAAGCATTTACAGGAGCATTAGGAGGAACATTTGCGGATCAATGGAAGGATTTTATTGTACCAAGAAGTGATGTGCCAGCAACAGCAGCAATTTTTGGAGCTGAGAGAAGAGGAACAGATGCAGGAAGAGGATCAAATACAAAAGGTTCAGAAAACATAATAACAAATGGAAGTAAAATAGTAGTACCAGAAGGAACAGCATTACTTACATTTCAGGATGGAGCAATAACAGGATGTATTACAGAACCAGGTGGATTTATTTATTCATCAGATGATCAAAATTCACAATCATTCCTAGCAGGAGATGGATTTTTTTCATCAACATTAAAAACATCTTGGGAGAGATTCAAATTTGGTGGAACACCAGGTGGAGAGCAAACTGTTATATATGTAAATCTAAAAGAAATACCAGGAAATAGATTTGGAACACAAGCTGAAATTTATTGGGATGATGCGTTTTTAGGAACACAGGTTGGAGCTATAACAAGAGGAACATATACAATGAAAATAGTAGATCCAATACTATTTGCAAAAAACTTTGTTCCAATGGAATATTTAAGACCAGGTGCAGAAGTATTTGATTTTGCTGATATGGATAATCCAGCAGGTGAACAACTATTTAATGAAGTAGTAGGAAGCTTATCAGCAGCATTTTCAAACTACACAAATGACCCAAGTAGAGGAAATCGTATATCAAAAATACAAGGAGATCAAATAGGATTTGCTCAAAGTTTATCACAAGCAGTAGAAGAAGGATATACTTGGAAATCTGGAAGAGGATTGGAAATAGTAAAAGTCGCAATAACAGCAATTGAATACGATGAAGACACAAAGAAATTATTAAGCGATGTGAAAAAAGCAGATGCATTATCAGGTGCAAGAGGAAATTCATTTATGCAACAATCAGTTGCTCGTGGTTTTCAAGCTGCTGGAGAAAATGGTGGAGGAGCAGGAATGGCATTTATGGGAATGGGCATGAATGCTACCGGAAATGTTATGGGAGGATTTCAACAACCAGTTAATCAACAGCCTCAACAACAAACACAGCCACAAGAAGATCCTTATGAAAAATTAGCAAAATTAAAAAAATTATTGGATGATGGAGTTATTTCTCAAGAAGAATTTGATGAAGCAAAGAAAAAACTTTTGGGGGTTTAATAAATGAATGAAAATGAAAATGTAGTTGAAAATCAAGAAGAAATATCTCAAGTACAAGAAAATAATGCAACTGTTATAAAAACAGATGTAGATGCAAAAGACGGGCAAAACAAATGCCCTAAATGTGGAGCAACAGATATTTCTTTAAATTCAAAAAACGGAAAATTAAGATGTAATTTTTGTAGACACGAATTTGAACCAGAAAAACTAGATGCAATGGAAAAAGACATAAGCAAACTAGAAGGAGAAATAGTAGGGTCAGGTGCTACAAATATAATAGCAGATACAAATGATATGGTAACATTTAAATGTAGTAGTTGTGGTGCGGAGGTAGTAGTAGATACTGCCAAAGCAACACAAGCAAGATGCCATTGGTGTAGAAACACATTATCAGTTAATCAGCAAATACCAAATGGAGCTGTACCAGACACAGTGCTTCCATTTAGTGTTCCAAAAAACGAGGCAAAAGAAGCAATAGAAAAATTTGTAGGTAAAAGAAAATTTTTTGCACACCCAGAATTTAGAAAAGAATTTACAACAGAAAATGTAATGGGAGTTTACTTACCTTACATGATAGTAGATGCAAATACTCATGCAAATTTAAGAGGTCAAGGAGAGCATGAAACAAGAAGCTGGACAGAAAAAAATGGCGATAGAGTAGAAACATATTATGATGCAGATTTATATGATGTAGAAAGAGAATTTGATTTAACAATAGAGGGCTTAACAGTAGAGTCAAGCAAAGATAAGTTAAATACAGGAGCAAAAGACAAAACAAATAATATTATCAACTCAATAATGCCATTTGATACAGAAAACTGCGTAAAATGGGATGCAAACTATATAAAAGGCTATACATCAGAAAAAAGAGATACAAATGTAGAAGAATTAAAAGATTTAGTTAAAGAGCAATCAAAAGATATAGCAAGATTTACAGCAAATAAAACTCTAGAGTTTTATGACCGTGGTGTTAGATGGGATTCAGAAAACTTACAAGTAAAAGGTCAACAATGGAAATCTGCTTATTTACCAGTATGGCTTTATAGTTACCAACAAAAGAAAGGGGATAAAAGCTTACTTCATTATGTTGCAGTAAATGCAAGAACAAAGGAAACAATGGGAAGTGTACCAATACATAAACCAAAACTTTTCCTTATATCTGCTCTTGTTGAGGTCTTGGGACTAATAGCAATGCTATTTACAAAAACAGATGATAACAATTGGCCATGGCTATTTTTGTTGAGTGGTTTTATATATTTTGGAGTAATGTATTCAAGATATAGAAATAGTGGAGCAAGGCATAAACACGAAACAGAAACCAAAACAAATATGGCAAATTTAAGAAAATATGATAACTTTGTAACAAAAAGAAGAAGATTATCAAATTCTAGTATGGAAGGAGCTAATAATAATAAAGTTTCTGGAAATGCAGGAAATTTAGATTTTAAAAGCTTTTTAAAATAGCAATAGAAGAAAGTGCTTAACCCACTTTCTTCGATTGCTTATAAGGTACATAAAATCACAAATAAATTGCACCAATTGGACAATAGCAATTAAATAATAATTATGATACAGTTTTAAATGAAATATAATTTAGGAGGGATTAATATGGGGTTATTTTCAAAGGAAGAATGTTGTTTTTGTAATCAAAATGTTGGAATACTATCAAGAAAAAAAATAAGAGACAAGAAGTATATATGTAAAGACTGCGAGAAAAATTGTAGTGCATTTATTGATGTTTCTAAATTTGATTCAGAATATATAAAGCAACATTTTGAATATATGAAAAAACAAGACAAATTATATAAACAAGAATTTGAGCCATTATCAAAAGAAGAGAAACTTAGAACATTTTATCAATTTAATGGTATAGTTTTTGCAGATAGTATAGCTATGTTTGAGGTAATTACTCCAAAAACAGAAAAGAAAAACTATAAAGAATTATTTAGATATGACCAAATAAAAGATTATGACATATATACAGTTCTAAATAATACAGAGAACGGAAAAAAATATTCTGAAATTGGTGTTGTAATTAATTTAAAATGTGGAGTAGGAATAAATAGTATAGGAATGTCAGAACAAGAAAAAGCAAACGCACATCCTTATGTAGAAACAATAAAAGTATATTATGGAAAAAATGTAGATAGTGATTCAGGTGTAAAAGATGTAATAAACCATTTAGATGAAATCTTTTTAAGAGAACCAAGATTCAAATCATTCGCTAAAGGAGTAAAGGAATCTTTTACAGGAACAGAAACAGAAAGAAGAAATATGAAGCAAGGAGCAGATACCTTAAAAGCTCTTGGAAGTCTTGCAAAAGCAAAAATAACTGGAAACGAAGAAGACATGGAAGTAGCAAAAACAAATATGAAAGATACATTAGTGAATGCAGCAAATTTAGCAACGGGCAATATGCTTAAATATAAAGAAATAGCAGATGCGGCAGAAAAAAGAGCATGGGGAGAGTAAAATACAATAAACGACAAATGTCTAAATGGGGCAAAAAAATGAAAAAAATTGCCCTATTTAGACAATACCTTTTTTAGAAAAAATGTGTTATAAATATATAAGTATAAATAAAAAATAAGGGAGGAGAAAATTTATAATGAAATAGACAAAATATTTATTCGCAATTTTATTTATGTTAGTAGCTTTTTTAGCCATCGGAGCAACTAGCGTAAATGCTGAAACGGTTAGTATTGTTAACAATTTAGAAGAATTTACAAGTTCAATAAATGATAATGTAGATGTAATAAAATTAAATGCCGATATAACAGCAAGTGATACATTACATTGGGGTATAAATGGTAACAAGACATTAGATTTAAATGGATTTAGCATTAATAGTTCCAAAGAGATTATGTTTAAATTATTTTATTATGGTGACTATACAGTTAAAGTTATAAATTCTTCTAATAGTACAACTGGAAAAATTAATCATACTTATACAGCTGACTATGGAAAGACATTTTACTTAGATAATGCTATTTCAGGTAAAAATAAAACACTTTATATTGATGGAGTAGAATTAAATGAAAGTGGAAAAGCTAGAACGATATTGTGTTTTGATAATAATACTACTGACAACTTAATTGTTAAAAATGTAAATTCTAAGTCTTTTGACTTTTCAGGCGGTTTTGACAATTATGAGTTTAGTAATACTGTTGTAAGGCCAATAGGAACTAGTCGTGTACAATTAGTGGTTGGTAACCCGACAATAACTGTAAAAGATATTCTTGGTGATAATCAAGAAATATATTATCAAGCTTTTGATCGTGTTGGTGGTAATATGATTAGTAGCGGAGTTGCTGACGAAAATTTACTTTTAACAAATTTATGGACAAATAATACTTCAGATGAACAGGATAATGCAATTACTGTTAGATATAAAAATGGCTTTGCAGTATCTAATGTAGAATTAAATGAAACTTATGGGTATACTGAAACTACAGAAACTGCAAAAGAAATTTCTATTAAAAATAATGGATGAATTAATAAAAACTATAATAGTTGGAGCAATAGCAGGAAGTATTGCTTTTATTTATTACAAGATTACAAATCAAACAATAATAGCTACTTTAATTGTTATAGGTGCTATTGTAATTTCTGCTATTTCACTTATTAAGGGCAATAATAATTTTTCGATGGTAGATACAATTAAAAACATTGTAAAATTTAAAATAATGCAAAAAGACTACAGATATAAAAGAAAAATTTTTTAAAGTTATTGATAATATGTGAAAATATAGTAAAATAATTATAAATGGTGGAAAAATAGGTAGGAACATAAAAATGACTGAAATAAAAAGAGATATGCCAGAGGAATTATGTATAAAAGATAGTGTTGATTTAAAGAGAAAATTAAATGAAAGAATAAAAAAGATTGAAAGTGGAAAAGCCAAAATGCATACAATTGAAGAAGCTTTTGAAGAAATTGATAAAGTTTAATTTGTGCAACAAAAATAGAGTAATAATTATGTAAGATATTTGAATAAAATTGAAAATATATTAATAAAATATAGGTTGATAACAATTGAGTGAAAAACAACAAAAACTCATAAGTTCTAAAAAATAATAAATCATATTGACTTTTTATAACTTATAGCGTATAATTTACTCAAAAGGAGGAATTCTAATGAAACGTGAAATTATAGAAGATTTTATAAATTGGAAAGAATCAAAAAATAGAAAACCATTAATTGTTCACGGAGCAAGACAGGTTGGAAAAACTTATATAATAAAGGATTTTGGAAAAAAATATTATAAAAATTTAATATATGTTAATTTTCAAACAAATACGGAAATAAGTTCACAAATTGAAGATAGCATAGATGCAAAGTATATAATTAATAAGTTAGAACTTTTTTATGGAGAAAAAATAATTCCAAAAGAAACGTTAATTTTTTTTGATGAAATTCAAGATAATGAAAGGGCTTTAGCATCCTTAAAATATTTTTGTGAAGATGCAAACGAGTATCATATAATTGCAGCAGGTTCTTTACTAGGAGTGGCTATGAACAGAAAGCAATACTCATTTCCTGTGGGTAAAGTACAAACATTAAATATGTATCCTCTATCATTTAAGGAATTTTTAGTAGCAATGGCAAGAGAAAATTTAATAGATGAAATTCAAAAACATTTTGAAAGCAATGAAAGAATGGATAAAGACATTCACGAACTATGTTTAAAGTTATATAGGACATACTTAATTATTGGTGGAATGCCAGCAGTTGTACAAATGTATTTAGATGAAAATAAAATAATTTCAACTCTAGATGTTCAAGCAGGGATATTGTCAGACTATCAAAGAGATATGACAAAATATGCAGACAATAGTCTATCAAACAAAATAATAGCTTCATTTGATTCAATTCCTGTACAACTTGCAAAGGATAATCAAAAATTCCAATATAAAGTTGTTTCAAGAGGAGGAACTGCAAGTATATTTGGAGAAGCAATTGATTGGTTGAAAAATGGTGGAATAGTAAATCAAGTTTATAAAGTAAATCCTCAAATTCCATTAGAGATGTATAAAGATTTAGCCTCATTTAAATTATATATGAATGATGTAGGTTTATTTGTAAATAAGGCAGGATATCCTCTTTATCAAATAGATTTAAGTGAACAGCCAACAATGATTTCAATGGGACCTCTTACAGAACACTTTGTAGCAGGAGAGCTAAAGAAAAAAGGATATGAATTATATTATTGGGAATCTGCTGGAAAGGCAGAGCTTGATTTTGTAATTCAAAAGGATGCTGATATTATACCAATAGAGGTAAAAACTAATATTCATGTTAAAGCAAGAAGTTTAGATGTATATATGAAAACATATAATCCACAATATGCAATACGAATTTCAGAAAAAAATTTTGGATTTGAAAATAATATAAAATCTGTACCACTTTATGCAGTATTTTGTATATAAAAGTAGCAAAAAATTTAGAAAGAACACCATAGGGTGTTCTTTTTTGATTAGAAAATTGTAAAAAATAATAAAAAAATGCTATGATGGAACTTGGTTTAGTCAATGTACTTTTGTAGGCTGTAATGCCCATAAAAGCGTGAGCTGAGGGTGTTGCAAATATAAAAAGTTATGATATAATACAAATAAATCTAGGCAAGAGTGATAAAAGGTGACACAGAGACAGATTGATAATGTTATAGAAACAACATTAATTGAAAAGAAAATTAATGATCCCATTATATAAGATATAGTTTTACGAAATAAATGTAAAATATCCCAAGGAATATGGAATTGTAAAACAAGATTTAGGAATGTTTTTACAACAACTACGAAAAAGATTAAAAGATGAAAACTATCACATATATACAGAAGGACAAAAATTTGAATACGATAATGCTAAAAGAGTAGTTGAAAGTAACGAAATATTAGTTGCAATAAAACAATAGGAAGAGGATGTAAAAGATGGAACCATTTAATAATAAAGAACTAGAATTATTAAAAAATGCAGGAGTTAATAATGAACAAAAAAGCTTTGTAGAAAAAATTTTAAAAGACATGCCCGAAGATTTAACACAGTTTGAAAAAGCAAGATACATATACATACAATTAGGAAAGCATTTTTCGTATGATGAACAATATATTATTTCTAATAGTGAAAAAGAAAAAAGAGAAATCTTTGATAGGGATATTGAAGATATTTTAAACGATAAAGTGGTATGTACATCACTTTCACGAATTTATGAAAATTTATTAAACAGAGTAGGAATTAATGCAAAAACAAGATTAGTAAAAGGTGAAAGACTAGGTCATGCTTATACTGAAATTGAATTAGATGGAGTAAAATATAGAGCTGATTTAATTCACGATTTAACGTATATAAAAACAGGTTTTAAAACAAAACATTTTATGCAAATAGATGAAAAGAATCCTAGTTATTCTCATATACAAGAAGAAAAGTTAAAGGGAATAGATGACAAAATAGGATATACATATAGGCGGAATGTATATGGAAGAATTTACAGAAATGCTAAAAGAAGAAATGAGTCTTTTAGATGATAGAGAAAGCAAAAGAGGTCAGGAACTACGAAGAGAATTAGAAATAGATGGATTAGACGAAAAGGGATTACTAAAATACAAAATTGATTTTATAGCTAAACACATGGGGCAAAGTAATTTATATTGTTTTGAAAGAAATGATTATTTTAGAGAATTACTAACTTGTTGTATTGATAAGAAAGATGCAAAGTATATTACACCTACAACAATTACATGTATAACGGATAATTCAAAGCCTATGATATTTTGGGTATTTACGGATAATGAAGATAAATCAAAAATAATATATTCTATATCCGATAAGGGAGATATTTCTCAAGTATTTCAAGAAGATGTTAGACAACAATTTTCAAATGGAATGAGGACTTTGTCTAAATCGAGAGAAGGAGAGCTTAAAGAAATATTACTTGGCAATGAAGTAACTCAACAAAAAAGTTTTTCAGAACAAGAAATTGGAAAAGCAACAATTGATACACCTACAACTAAAAAAAGTGAAGCACAAAGACAAGTTACAAAAGATAAACAAGAATTGGAACAAGAGAATATAAAAAATATTTAAGATAACATTATAAATAATGGAGTTGAATTATATTTGTGTTAGAGGTTGATGGCAAAGTAGTAGGATTTGTCAATGTTGGCATAACAGATGATGAAGAATACAAAAATCAAGGAGAGATATTTGCTCTATATATGATAAAAAAATATAAAGGTAATGGTTTTGGCAGAAAACTTACTGAAATGTCGCATGTGGAGTGCGTGGCAGTGCTACGACTAAAGCAAGGCATGTAATACTTGATTTTGATATAATTTCAGAGATTACAACTTTTGAAGAAAACGGTGGATTTGGGAAAGAAAATGGAAACATTGGAAAATATAAGAGGAGATGTATTTATGAAAATAGGGATAGATATAGATGGAGTAATATTAGACTATGAAAGAGTATTAAGAACATATGGGGATCTATATGATTTTATAGAGTTAAAAAAGGGTGGAATTATCAATAGGAATGAACATTATTTGAGAAATAGATATAGCTGGACAGAAGAAGAAAGAATGAATTTTGTAAATAAAAGTTTTTTAGAGCTTTCAAAGCAAGCTCAACTTATTCCAGGTGCAAAAGATGTAATTAACATGCTTAAAAATGAAGGCAATGAATTAATAATAATATCTGCAAGAGGTTGTATGATAGAAGAAATGAAAGATGTTGCAATGAAAAAATTTGAGAAAGAAGAGCTTTCATTTGATAAGTATTATTGGAAACAAGAAGACAAATTAGAGGCAGCTGAAAAAGAAAAAATTGATTTAATGATAGACGATTCATATGATGTTTGTAAGAAATTATCAGAAAATAAAATCAAAACAATTTACTTCAGAGATAAAGATATGAAAAATTTAGAATAAAATGAATATTTAAAAGAAGTTAGCAACTGGGGAGAAATATATAGATATGTAAAAAAAGTTTCGATGTAGATAATTTACAAAAGAAACAAGGAAAAAGGTAATAAACCAAAAAATGAACAAAAGCAAAAACAAGATTGAAGGTAGGTAGTTATTTTGAAATCAGAATATTTAGAATATAAAAAAGCATTTACGGAGCTCTATGAAATTCTTAAATTAATGCCACAAGAATTGTTAGATAAAATACCATCAAAATTTTTGGAGATGATAGAAGATGAAAGAGATAAAGAATATTTTATAACCATTAAAGAACCATTAGAAGAACAAAATCTTAAGAATGAAACTATAATAATTTTAGGATTAATATATAGAGATTTTCTATGCTCTCCTGAAGAAAAGAAAAAATTACAAGAAAGGAATGCAAAAGAATTACAAGAAGCACAAAAATCATTAGAAGAAGAACTTAGAAAAAAATATAATTCTGATGATATATTTAAAAATAAGCAAGAAAAGCCAAAAAACAAACAAGTAAAAGAGAATAGATTAACAGTTATACAAGAGGAAAAATGGTATAAAAAGATATTAAATATTATAAAGGATCTATTTAATAGAAAATATTAATGAAGAATATTGACTTTTAAATATGTTTAAATTAAAATAAAAATTAGTGCATTCATAAAGTGTACTAATAATATATAAGGGGGAAAAAAAGTGAAAAAACAAATTACAATGGTTTTAATTATTGCAACATTGCTAATAAGCTTATTCACAATGACAGGATGTAGCAATAAAAATGAAAATCAAAATGATAAAAACGAAATAAAAGAAACAAACAATGTAGCAAATAAAACAGAAGATGTAGACAATAAGACAGAAGGTGAGGAAGAGAAAAATACAACAACTCAACAAGAAAAAACTGAAAACACAACAAAACCAATCGATAAGACACCTATAGATATAAATGATAGCAAATCATATTTCTTTGTTGTAAAAGGAAAGAAATATTATGCTGGTGACAAAATTAGTGAACTAACATCTTCAGGATTTACTTTTAATAAAACTGGTTCAGAAAAAGAAATACCAGCAAATGGATATTTGATTGGTGGTGGTAGTGTTCAAAATTCAGACAAACGTACTGTTTTTAATATAACACCATATAATAATACAAATGCAAAAATAAAGGGAGCAGAAGCAAGTATTGGTGGATTTAGTGTGGATAATTATGGCTACAAATATCTTTCAGGAGATGTTGAAATATTTGGTGGTATAACAATTGGAACTGCAATGGAAGATGTAAAAACTGTTTTTGGTGAACCATCTAAAACAACAGAAGGTACATCAAGCAATGGACCAACATACACATATGAAGCAAAAGCAAGTTATAGATATTTTATTATTGGCTTTGATAAAGATGGAAAAGTAAGCTCAATAAAATGGCAAAACTTCAATTTTGACAATAAATAATCAAATTTATATTATTAGTTTAAATACAAAGACATTGTACTTAATATATGTACAATGTTTTTTTCCATCAAAGTAAATAGAAGTAGAATAATAAAAGTATAGAAGGTTTAAATAATAAAAAATATTAAAACAATTGAAGTTAAGCAATTTTTCTAATATAATACTTATGGTAAATTTAAATTATAGAGAACAGAAAGAAGGTAATAGATATGAAAGAAATAAAAATAAACATCAAAGGAATGGTATGTGGAGGCTGCCAAAAGAGAGTTGAAAATGCACTAGGAAATATAGAGGGAGTAGAAAAAGTAACAGCCAACTATAAAGATGGAACTGTTTTAATTATAAGTAATAAAGAAATTGATAAAACTATATTTAATGAGAAAATTGAAGACATTGGATTTGAAATAGTAGAGGAAGATTGATATGAAGAAAATTATTTTATCGATAGACGGAATGACTTGTAGTGCATGTTCGAATGGGCTTGAAAAATATTTGAATAAACAAAATGGCATAATAAATGCATCTGTAAATTTAGTAATGGCTAATGCAACAATTGATTATGATGAAAATATATTAAATAAGGAAAAAATTGAAAAGTATGTAAAACAAGCAGGATTCTTGAGTCTAGGAATATTTAAAGAATTTAAAATTGAGGAAAGAGGAAAACTAGAAAAATTTAAATTTATATTTTTTTCAATTTTAGCAATTATTCTTATGTACATTTCAATGGGACATATGATTGGATTACCAATTATAGATAAACTTAATCCACATCATAATCCTATAATATATACAAGTACATTATTAATTTTAACTATACCATTTTTGATATACGGATTTGATATTTTAAGAAATGGATATAAAAATTTAATCCATAAATTGCCAAACATGGATACTTTAGTAACAATTGGAGTAATAAGCAGTTTTGCATACAGCGTATATGGAATGATTATGATATTTAATGGCAATTATTCTTATACAATGAACCTATATTTTGAATCATCAGCAATTGTAATTTATTTTATAAAATTAGGAAGATATATAGATGGAATTAGTAAAGATAAAACTAAAGAATCAATAAAAAAATTAGTTGAAATAACGCCAAGTGTTGCTACTATTGAAAAAGATGGCATTCAAAAGACAGTTACTTTAGATGAAATAAAAAAAGGAAATATTGTAGTTGCAAAACCGGGAGAAAAAATTGCAGTAGACGGAGAAATAGTAGAAGGTAAGGCACATTTAGACGAAGCTTTTATAACTGGAGAAAGTATGCCTGTACAAAAAAAGACAGGAGAAAAAGTAATAGCAGGAAGCTTGAATTATGATGGATTTATAAAATATAAAGCAGAAAAAATAGGAAAAGAATCAACAATATCTGAAATAGTAAGACTAGTAATAGAGGCTAGCAATACAAAAGCTCCAATTGCAAAAATAGCAGATAAAATTTCTGGATATTTTGTACCAATTGTTATAATTATTGCGGTAATAACTTTTATAATATATTTAATATTAGGATACGATTTTGCAACTTCAATTAATACATTTGTAACAATATTAGTTGTAGCGTGTCCATGTAGTTTAGGACTTGCAACACCACTTGCAGTAGTTATAAGTGAAGGTGTTTTAGCAAATAATGGAATATTAGTAAAAAAAAGTGAAGTGCTAGAAAATGCATCAAAAATTGATACAATAGTTTTTGATAAAACAGGAACTTTAACATATGGTAAACTTAAGATTTCTAGAATTTATAATTATAGCACTATGAAAGATGAAGAAATATTAAAACTTGTAGGAAGTCTAGAAAGTAAGTCCATGCATCCAATAGGAAAAGTGTTTACAGAGTACATGAAAGAAAATAAAATGAAAGTTGAACCAGTAGAAGAGTTTGAAAACATTGCAGGATATGGAATTATTGGAAGAGTTCAAAATGAAAAAATAATACTAGGCAATAGCAAAATAGTATCAAAATATAATATTAAAAATGACTATATAGAAGATGAAAAAGAACTAGCTTCAAATGGAAATAGTATAATTTATGTAATAAAAAATGAGAGAATTATTTCTATTATAGGAGTTAATGATGTTATAAGAGAAAATGCAAAAGAAGTAATAAAAAAATTACATCAAAAAAATATAAAAACAATTATGCTTACAGGAGACAACAAGCAAACAGCAGAAAAAGTAGCTGAAAAGCTTGAAATTTCTAGAGTAGTATCAAATGTTTTACCATCAGAAAAAGCTGATTTAATAAAAAAATTAAAAAAAGAAAATAAATATGTAATGATGTGTGGAGATGGAATAAATGATAGTCCAGCTTTAGCCAATAGTGACATTGGAGTGAGCGTAAAAAGTGGAACAGACATAGCAATGGATTCTTCAGATGTAATATTAACGAAAAATGATTTGAATTCTATTTTAAAATTAATTAATATTAGTGAAAGAACAATTAGAAATATAAGACAAAATCTATTTTGGGCATTTTTTTATAATTCTTTAATGATACCTATTGCAATGGGTGTATTTAGATTTGCAAGAATTACAATAAATCCAGATGTTGCAAGCTTTGCAATGGTGTTTAGTAGTATAACTGTAATATTCAATGCTTTAAGACTAAGGAAAAAATAAAAAACGAGTTGAAAAAAAAATAGTAATAATATATAATTTGAAAATAGTAGTAAAATTACGAAAGAAAGTAGGTAGATAACTTGAAAGAAAAAACAAATTCCTTTATGGGCAATGTATTAATGCTAATGGTTGCCCAAGTTTTAATTCGTTTTTTGGGATTAATTTATAAATTAGTAATTACAAATTTAGATGGATTTGGTGATGTTGGAAATGGATATTATTCAGCAGGATATCAAATTTACACAGTACTTTTATTAATATCATCTCAAGGAATTCCAAATGCCATGTCTAGACTTGTTTCAGAAAAAATTGCACTAGGAGAATACAAAGCAGCACATAGAATTTTTAAAATAGCATTTGGACTTTTTGGAGTAATAGGAGGAACATGTTCTATTTTATTATATGTTTCATCTGGTTTTATAGCAACAAACATGTTAAATGTTACAGATGTTAAATATGTATTAATGGTTTTATCACCAGCTATATTCTTTGTATCAGTTTCTGCAGTTATAAGAGGATATTTTGCAGGATTAGGAACAATGAAGGTTTCAAGTACTGCACAAACATTAGAACAATTATTTAATTGTATTTTAAGTATTACATTTGTTTATGCAACAATAGGTAGAGAGCCTTATATTATGGCTGCAGCTGGAAACTTATCAACTACAGTTGCAATATTAATGTCATTTTTCTATCTTGTAGCATATTACAAATTAAATAATAAAAAATACGCAAATAAATATAAAAATGTAGAACAAAAAGAAGAAAGTAAACCTGTAAAAACAATTTGCAAAACAATCTTAATGTATGCAATTCCTATGACAATAGGTTCTGTTATTACAGCAATAAGCAGTATGATAGATACAGTAACTGTAAGTAATTGTACACAAATTGCATACTCTGGAATACTTGGAACTAAAGAAGCACTTGAACAAATGGCAATGAAATTTGCTGGAATCTTATCAAAGGTTGAGACATTAACCAATTTACCAATAGCAATAAATCTTGCGTTTTCATCTGCACTAGTACCTGCTATCTCAGCAGCACTTGCTAAGAAAGATAGAAAAGATGCAGCTAGAAAGATTTCATTTTCGTTTGCATGTTCAATTATGATTATTTTACCTTGCGCGATTGGTTTTAGTATGTTAGCAGATTCGCTATTAAAAATGTTATATCCAAATGCATCAGATGGTGCACATATTCTTCAGATTGCGTCAGTTACTATGATTTTTGTTGCACTAAGCCAAACATTAAGTGGAGCACTATTCGGACTTAAAAGATTATATGTGCCAGCCACTGCTATTGCAATAGGAAGTATTGTTAAATTTATATTAAATATTATTTTAATTAGAAATCCTAAAATCAATATTTATGGTGCGGCAATAAGTTCATTAGTGAGCCAATTTATTACATTTGTTATAAGCTATATAGTAACTAAAAATGAAATTAATTTGAAACTAAGTTTCAAAAAGACAATATTAAAACCTTTGCTTGCGGGTGGCATGATGGCAATTTCTATTTTTATAATACAAACTTTGCTACGTTCTAGTGTAAATAATATAATACTTACATTAGCAACAATTATAATAGGTGCAGCAGTATATGTTTTTGGAATAATAATTTTAAAGGTATTTGAAAAAGAGGAAATATTGTTATTTCCTATGGGAGATAAATTGTATAAAATATTAAGAAAAATAAAAGTATATGAATAGCTATAATCTAATATAAATACTAGTAATTGTACATATAGTAAAAAATAAAAAGATTCTTTAATAAGGTTTAAAGAATCTTTTTTATTTTTTGAATTAGTCCAAATTTTCTAGAATTCTAGGCAACATTTGTTTTTTTCTAGAAACAACATTTTCAAGCATAGCTGTATTGTCACTTAAAGTAACACCATAAGCTTTCTCTACAATGTTTGAGTCATGTCCTAAAGAAATGATTTTTGAATTTGAATTTAAAATATCTGTTGCAGCAAAAACATATAAATCCAAATTATCTTTTTCAATTTCATTGTTTATAGCTGTTTCAAAATATGATTTCTTTTTGAACACATCGTCAAGATCAGCTGTATTAATTTGAGCAATTTTAAATTTCTTTCCACCTTTTTCAAATAGTTTGCTATCAATATTAATTACTTCTTCAGGTGTAAATTCACTAATATCTGTTCCAGCTTTTAATAAATCTTTACCAAATATATTTGCATCAATTCCAGATATTTCTTGTAGCTTTCTAGCGATAATAATATCATCGTTTGTGCATGTTGGAGATTTAAATAATAAAGTATCTGATACCATTGCACTAAGCATTAAAGTTGCAATTTTTTTGCTAATAGGAATATCATATTCTTTATACATTTTATAAAGAACTGTTGCAGTACATCCAACAGGTTCAGCTCTGTAATATAATTGATATGGTGCAACAAAGTTCATTGTGTGATGATCTATTACCTTTAAGATATTAGCATTTGAGATATTATCTGCACTTTGTGTTGATTCATTATGGTCTACTAATATAATATTTTGACCATCTTCAACATCAGATATTATTTCTGGTTTATCAATTTGCAAATAATTTAAAACATATTCAGTTTCTTTATTAACTTTTCCAAGAGCAACAGCCTTAGCATTATTTCCTAATTCATTTTCAAAATTTTCCATAATTATTGATGATGATATTGAGTCTGTATCTGGATTTTTGTGACCAAATATCATTGTTAAATTTTTATCCATTTTAATATCCTCCTTAAAATAAGTATATTTTATTTTTCGATTACTATTCTATTATACTATAAAAAGGGAAAAACGTCAATATTTGGCAAAATACAAACTATTAAGAAAAATTGCAATTAAAAATCTTGCTTCACTGATATATATGTGATAGAATGTGCATATATTATATAAAAAAGGATGGTAGAAATGGAAGATACTAATATAGAAGAGGTTTTAACCAAATATAATCAAACGAAATTAATGAATTTAATGAAGAAATTCACAAAAGAAGAAAATGAAAAAATAATTAATCAATTAAAAACTATAGATTTAGAAAAAATGATAAATTTATATAATAGAGGATTACAAAAAATAGAGGCAGACTCAAAAAAAATTTCAAATATAAAATACATAGATAAATCAAAATTAGAAAAAGAAGAAAAAGAAACATATAAAGAATTAGGCGAAAATATTATAAAAGAGGGAAAATATGCTGTTGTTACAATGGCAGGAGGACAAGGAACAAGACTTGGACATAAAGGACCAAAGGGGACTTTTAAAGTAAGTGTTAATGGACAAGAAAAGTACTTATTCCAAATTATCGTAGAATCATTGCAAAAAGCTATAGAAGAATATGGAGTAGCAATTAAGTGGTATATAATGGTTAGTAATGAAAATGAAAAAGACACAAAAACATTTTTGAAAGAACATAACTATTTTGGATATCCAGAAGAGAAAGTTAAGTTTTTTGTTCAAGGAAATCTGCCACTAATAGATACGAATGGGCAATTTATAATAGATAAAAATAAATTAATAAAAGAAGCTTCTGATGGAAATGGAAGTATTTATGAATCATTAAAAAGATGCAAAATTTTAGATGACATGAAACAAAGCGGAATTGAGTGGATTTTTGTAGGTGGAGTAGATAACATATTACTTAAAATTATAGATCCAATTTTAACAGGAATAACAATTAAAGAAAATAATATTATAGCATCTAAATCAGTAGTAAAAAAAGATCCAAGGGAAAGAGTTGGCGTATTTTGCAAAATAGATGGAAAACCAGGAGTAATTGAATATACTGAATTACCAGAAAAAATGGCCGTTATGAGAGATGAAAAAGGAGAATTAATTTATGGAGAGGTAAATATATTAAGCCATTTATACTCTATAAAAGCTTTAGAGCAATTAGCAGATGTAAAATTACCATATCATGTAGCTTTTAAAAAGGCTAATTTCTTAGATGAAAATGAAAAATTCGTTGAAGTAAGTGAGCCTAATGCATATAAATTTGAATCATTTATCTTTGATGCATTTAAAAATTATGAAGATATGAGTATATTAAGAGTTAAAAGGGAAGACGAATTTGCACCTATAAAAAATGCAACTGGTTCAGATAGTCCTGAAACTGCTATAAAATTATATGAAGATTTTCAAATTAGAAATAAATAAAAAATAAGCAATATAGTTTTTACATAAAATTATATTGCTTATTTTTGTTTGTTTATTTAATTTTTTAAGCTATCTTGTTCCATTTTATTTTTTATAAATTCTTTTGTAGCATCCAAAGATTTTAGTTCGATTTCATAGTTTGGATTTATATCATCTGAAATTACAATGTTCTTTTGTTTACATACATTTCTTATTACTGCTTCTGCAAACCAAGGGTTTTTTACAAATACAGGACCTAAACAATTTGTGAAAAATATATTTTCTTTTTTTGCTCCTTCGTTGCTATTTCCGATGTTTCCATAACCATATTTTATTGTGCCTAATGGTTTTTCGTCTTTTAGGTTAATATCAACCATTTGAATTTGAGAACCAACTATTTCGGTTCCATCTTCTAATGTAAAGAAAATATCATCTCCAATTACCATATCTCGCTGAGTATAATCAATATCAAAAATTTTCAATCCTTCAAATGAAGAACCATCTAATAAGGTAATATTATTTCCTAAAAGGGCAGAAGTTGTACCTGTTACAATTATTGTCTTTTTATCTTCAATATATTTTTTCAAACCATCTTGCTGACTATTTAAAGACTTTAATATTGTAGGAATTACTTTTAGCTCACCAGCATTAAATAGTAAAATATCATATTTTTCAAAGTCGATTTCAGCTTCAACGTCATCAATTCTTTCTAAATTTAAATTTACATCTAGTAAATCTGCCACGTGTTTAAAAGCTTGTGCATTACCACGTTCACCGTGTAAATTAAGAATATCTGGATACATCCATGCTAAATTAATTTCATTATTCATTATTTCTCATCACCTTTCTGAAAAAATGCTTTAATTTTCTTATATGGTTTCATTCCTGTAATTATATAAATATTATCTGTTTTTAACTCATCTAATGTTTCAAATATCGTATCAAAATCGTCTTCAACATTATATACCTTAAGTTTTTCAATTGGTGCACTATCATAAATCATACGATTTGCACAATCATAACAAACTGTTCTAGAAAAAGATACAAATTGCTCTACATTTGATTCTACAACACCTTTAAAATTACAATCGAAGAAATAAAATGTATTTGTGTAAGCTGGTGGAAAATCTTTTATTTCATATAATCCCATAAATACAGCTTTTGGAGTTTTATCTCTTGCAACTGTATCTAATGCATTTTGAAGTGTTTCTGGGTTTTCTTGTTTTATTCTTAAATAATGTATTGTTTTATCATTATAAATATAAGTTTCTCTTCTATCTGCTGGATTTACAAAAGTTGCAAAACCTTTTTGAATATCATCATATTTTATATTAAATTTTTTGCATATAGCAATACATAAAGCATAGTTGTAAAGATAAAAAGGATTAATATATGAAACTACATAAGATTTATTATCACATTCAAAGGTATGATTTTCATAGTCTACATTTTTTATTACAACATTTGGGTTTTCTATACTTTCATATGAACAGTGTGTACATTTAAATTTACCGATATTATCTATATTATAGTATTCGTAATTGATTTTATGATTACATTTTGGACATGGAAGAGTTACTGTATAAAAATCATTTTTTTCAAATGTTTTTGAATTTCTTTCCAAACTGTAATATACCACTTTTCCAGCAAAATCCTCTAATGCTCTACTTCTAGGTTCTTCATTATTTACAAAAAGAGTCATATCTGTATTTAGTGTAGAAGAGAACATTTTATATATAAAGTCTGGGTCACCATTTCTTTGGGCTTGATCTTTTTGAAGATTGCTAATACATAAATTAATTGCAGGTAAAACTTTATATATATGTCTAAGGCTACGCTCATCTATTTCTAAAACCAAGAATTCTTTTTTGAATTTTCCAAACATACTTGAATTTTTAATTAAAGTAGTAGCAACACCACTCATCATATTGGCACCTTCAGTGTTAGTAGCAACGCTTTTTCCAGCAGATTTTAGTGTATGTGCTATTAAATTTGTTGTTGTAGATTTGCCATTAGTACCAGTAACAAAAATTGTTTTATTAAAATCTACATTTGAAAAATATTTTACGAAATCTTTTTGAATGCTAATTGCAACTTTACCAGAAATCATAGATCCTTTTTTCTTTAATATTTTTCCAAGTAATAGTGTTATTTTAGATGCCCAAAGGGCAAAGATAAATTTTAATTTTTTCATTATTAACTCCATTTCTGTTATTTTATAATTTAAAAATTAGTTAGTTATTTCAGAAAAATGTAAATTATAAAAAACTTGTTTTATATTTTTTTATAACGTATGATTATTCATAAATTCTTTTTATGCTAGTATCAATAAATGTGGGACGTACATCAAAATATATATCATCATTTTCTTTTAAATTTGTACCTGTTATATCAATTACAACATCGTGCATTCCAATTTGTCCTAATACTTTTAATTTTTGACCATTTATATTTAGAAAAATGGCATTATCTTTAAATAAACTTTTTATATCTAAAAATAACTTTTTTAATTTACTTAAGAATTTAAATCTTTGGTCTTCTAAAGTAATTCCAATACCATCAAAATATCCTGTTGGAAGAATTGCAACTTTAACTTGTTTTTTTACAATATACGAATTACCATAACCAATAAAATCGCCTTTATTTAATTCTTTAATTCTTGTTATTTTTGTATGAAATTTACTTACCTTTTTTAAACCACTTTGTGGACCTGATGCATAACCAGAAAATGCAGAACCAATTCTTGCAGCATTTAAATGCATATTAGGATATTTAAAAAATCCTGAAGAATTACATATGTGTTTAAGTTTAAACTCTATACCTTTTTCTTCTAAGTTTTTTATTGTCTCGTTAAATCTTTCAAATTGTTTATTACTCCACGAACTATCGCTTGCTAGGGAGTTCGAAAAATGAGAAAATATTCCTTCAAAATTAATAAAATCGCATTTTTTTATAATTTGAGATGTTTTATCATTCTCTAAATAATTAAATCCATAGCGGGATAAGCCAGTGTCTATTTTTATATGTGCAGTTATTTCTTTATTTTCTTTTTTTGCAATTTCATTTGCAATTTGCGCTGAATTTTGAGAATCTATTGTAAGTATAATATTATTATCTATTAATAATTTTACTGTATCTTTATCTGAAAAAGGAGTTAAAATCATCAATTTTTCATTTATTCCTGCTTGTCTTAAAGTTATAGCTTCTTGAACCGAAGCAACTGCAAAAAATGTTATGCCATTTTTAGATAAAAAATTAGTAAGTTCTACAATACCAAGACCATATGCATTTCCTTTTACCACTGCAATGATTGTGTAATTATATTCAGATACCTTTTCTCTTATTTTATTAAGATTATATAATAGATTATCTGTGTTAATTATTAGTTCGTTCATGTACTCACACACCTTACTTTTAATTTTTATAAATTGCATTTAAATTATAACATATAAAGAAAATATTACAACATATGACTAAAAATTTTTATTTAGAAATAAATATAATTTTAACTTATTATTTTAAAATTATAATTTTTTATGTAAAAGTAAATAGATTAAAAAAACATTACCTAGTTATTTGCTAAGTAATGTTTTTTAAATATCTTGGCTACATTTGTTGTTCACCGGGTAAAAAATAATCTACTACACCATAAACAATTGCACCAATTATAGCAGCAATCCAAGAAATAGTATAACCAGCAACAAAATATTGTGTTACATATAAAACTACTGCAGAAAGGACAAAACCAACAAATCCTTTTCCAAATGAGCTTGCGTGAAGACCAGTAAATTTAACTATTAAATAATCTATTACTGTAAGAACAATAGCTGCTGCAGCTAGTGCCCAAAAATTGCTGATACTAAATCCAGGAGTGAAGAATGCAGTAATTGCAAGTACAATTGCAGCAGTAACTAATCTACCAACAATTTGCCAAACAGTACTACCAGTATTACTACGTGATTGACTGTTTACTTCATTATCTGACATAATAAAAACCTCCTTGATTACTAAATTTTAAATTTTTAATGTGGTTTTATAATTGTTATTATGAACAAGAAAAAAAATTTTATTCATGTTAATATGTATAATTATATTAAAAAATGGCAAAATAAAATAAAAAATAGAATGAAAAAATTTGCTAAAATTGTGAAGAAAAAATGAGGTGAAAGTTTATGTTAGTTATATTTATAAGAGCAATTATTTTATACATAATTGTACTTATTGTTATGCGTTTAATGGGAAAAAGAGAAATTCGGACAACTTCAACCTTTTGAACTTGCAATTGCAATTATGATTGCAGACCTTGCATCTATTCCAATGACAGAGCTTGGAATTCCTATAACAAATGGAATCATACCAATTCTTGCGCTATTGGTTATGCACTTATTAATTTCATTTATAAATTTAAAAAGTTTAAGAATGAGAGAACTAATTTGTGGTAAACCTTCGATGTTAATTTATAGAGGAAAAATCAATGAGGAAGTATTAAAAAAAGAAAGATTTACTATCAATGAGTTACAAGAAAGATTAAGAGGTAACAACATTGTTAATATTGCAGATGTTGAATATGCAATTTTAGAAACAAATGGAGAAGTTACAGTTATTCAAAAACCAAACAAAAGAAGTACTATTCCAGAAGATTTTAATATAATGCCTGAATATGAAGGAATACCATATGATTTAGTAATTGATGGAGTTATTATGAATGATAATTTAAAAGCAATTGGAAAAAATTATATATGGTTAAAAAAACAAGTAAATAAATTTGGATTTGAACCAGAAGAAGCACTAATTGTAACACTAGATGGCAAAGAGCAAATATTTTGTCAAAAGAAAGGAAAATAATTATGTATAAAGAAATTGGTATTAGTATAATTATTGTTATTGCTGTAGTTGTTGCAAATGTAGTAGGTCAAAATTATATGAAACAAAGTGTAAAAACGCTGGAGGGTTCTTTAAATGAAATAAAGCAAGAAATGGAAAAAGAAGATAATGAACCAAATATTATTAAAGGAAAGATGGCAGATTTAAGGCAAGATTGGAAAGTGATAAATGAAAGACTTGCATATTACATTGAACATGATGAGTTAGAAAAAGTTGAAACAGAATTATATACACTAAATGCTAATATCGACACGAACGAATATGAACAAGGAATTGAAAAAATTGAAAAATGTAAATTTATATTAAGACATATACAAAATAAAGAAGCATTTAATTTAAGAAATATTTTTTAAATTTTAAACTAATTAAAATAGAAAAACGTAAAATGTACAATTCAGCAAATTAAGATATAGAAAATATAATGTAAATAATAGAAGGACAACTAGTAGTTGCCCAAATTTATTTTAATATAAATATCTATTTTATAAAAAGAAAATAAATTTAACCTATCAAATCATCCATATTATAAAGACCTGGTTTTTGTTTTACAATAAATTTAGCCGATTTTAATGCACCGATTGGCGAAAACTGACCTCGAATAGGCTTTGTGTTTAATTTCTAAAACTTCATCTATGCCGTAAAATTGTACGGTATGTTCACCAACTATATTTCCTCCACGAATAGAGGAAAAACCAATTTCATTTTTAGATCTTTTTTCTTTTTTATTAAATCTATCAAATTCATATGTATGAGAATTCCCTAAACTTTGATTAATCTTATTAGCTAAAAATAGAGCAGTTCCACTAGGGGAGTCTATTTTTCTATTATGGTGTGTTTCAGTAATTTCGATATCATCATTTTTTAACATTGGAGAAATAATTGAAAGAATCTTTCCAATTAAATTAATTTCATATGACATATTAGCAGAAAGAAAAATTGGAATATATTCTGAAAAATCTTCTATTTTTTTTAGTTCTTCTCCGAGAAAACCCGCGTAGTTGCAATAACAATAGGAATTTTGTTTTCTTTTGCAAAATTTAAAATATTAAAAGTTGCAATTGGAATAGAAAAATCTATAATAACATCTGGAATAGATTCTATTTCTTCAATTCTTGTATAGACAGGAAAGGAAAACATCTGGCTATTTTGCTTGGAAAGACCACCAATTAATTTCAAATCATCATAAGAATTAATTAACTTTACAATTTCTTGTCCCATTTTCCCAGTACAACCATTTATAAAGATGTTTATCATAAATTATTACCTCCAATAAAAACAATAGGGAACTTATAAGCTAGTTCCCACTAAAATATTATATATTTTGAATAAACATTAGGCATAAAGATAAATATACATAACGAAACAATTTTCTTGTTTTAAAAAATTCGAAATAATGATCCATAGATTCTTTAATAGCACAGTATTTATCAACACTAGAAACTATGTAACTTTCTATATATCTAGATGGAACAACAGTAAGTGGCCACATATGTTTCAAGATAATATCTTGTTCTTTCTTTGAAAGACTAAAAATTTTCATTGAATTATTTAATGCTATGCGGGGGTGCCTAAAACCGTGGAGCCCCTTATGTTCTGGACTTTTTACTCTCCAGTCATATAAAAATAAATCGTGAAGCATTCCACTTCTTGCAACAGATGTATAATCTAGTCTTAATTTTTTACAAATTAGGTAACTATAATATGCTACTTCCATACAGTGCTCATAACAAGATGTATCATAATGCTGTCTGAAGTTCTTCATTTGTAATACTGTTGGGTGATTAGCTATATCATAAATAATCATATTAAATTCTTCTCTATCATTTGTTAAACTTTCTTTCATAAAAAATCCTTCCGTAATCAATTTAATTTATTATAACACTTATTAACGTAGTTTACAAGATATTATATTCTTTCATCTGCAAATTTAAATTTTCTTTCATAGATGCAGACATTTCTACAAGAGGTAACCTAGGGGTTCCAAAATCATAGCCCATCATATTTAAAGCAGATTTAACAGGTATAGGGTTTACTTCACTAAACAATGCGTGTACAAGAGGAATTGATTCTAGTTGCATTTTAGTGGCAGATGAAATATTACCATTAAAATAGTATTCTATCATTTCATGAGTCTTTTGAGGAGAAATATTTGCAAGTACAGATATTACGCCAAGTCCGCCAAGAGATAATACCGGAAGAATTTGGTCATCATTTCCAGAGTAAATATGTAAATTATCTTTACAAAGACTTGCTATTCCGTGCAACCTGAGATAAATTTCCACTTGCTTCTTTTATTGCTACGATGTTTGGCAATTTTGATAATTCTAAACATATTTCAGGCGAAAGATTAACACCTGTTCTACTTGGAACATTATATAATATTATTGGTAAATTTGTACTTTCAGAAACAGCAGTATAATGTGCAATTAGTCCGATTTCCGAGTGGTTTTATTATAATACGGTGTTACAACAAGTAAACCATCTACACCAATATTTTCTGCATACTTTGAAAGTTCTATACAAGATTTTGTGCAATTACTTCCAGTTCCAGCAATAACAGGAATCCTTTTATTTACTTTATCTACAACAAATTTTATTGTTTGTTTTTTTTCTTCTGTTGTCATACAAGCAGATTCTCCGGTTGTACCACATACAATTAAGGCATCTGTTCCGTGTGAAATCTGAAATTCAATTAATTTTTCAAGTTCTGTAAAATTCACAGATGATCCAATAAATGGAGTAGCAAGTGCAGTTCCACTACCTTTAAATATTATTTTTTTCATAAAACCTCCATAAATTAATATTAAGTATGTTTATAATCTTTATATAAAATTATATGATAAAGCAATCAAAAAAATGATTGGAGTAAAGGTTATTTTTTAAAACGATTCTTCTTTGAATATAGTAAAAAGTAGTAAACTTTTTACTATATTTGGTAGCAACTTGACATTTTATGTTAATTATCATATAATAACAAAAGAGTTTTATTACTAACTTCAATCGTATAGTTATGATGGAGGTGAAAAAACAAGTTAGTAATTAAGTAGTTTGCAGAAATTAATAAGTAAAACACAGTATAAAAAGGAGAAACAATATGGATATTCTAAGTATTATTATTCCTATCGGCATTGGTGTCGCATGCGTGATTGCGCTTATAATTTTTCTAATGGCTATTTACAAAGTCGCTGACGTTGACAAGGCTCTGATTATCACTGGTGGTAAAGAACCTATCATTAAAGTGTCTGGAGGTGCGTTTGTTATTCCGATTTTTCGGAAGGCAAGCTACTTTGACCTTTGCATGCTGACAGTTTCAGCAGATTCTGACGAAATTAAAACATCCACAGCTGTACCAGTTGTTTGCGATTGGACTGCACAGATTAGACCTTGTGTGTCAGATCCTATGAAACTACGTACAGCGATTATATCTTTCAAAGAAAGAGGTAATCAGGGTATTATTGACGATGTTAAGCTTACGCTTATGGGCGCAGTTAGAGATGTTGTAGCAGCTATGACTCCAGAACAGATTCTGAGAGATAAAGAAGAATTCAAAAGACAGATTCAGAGCGGTGTAAGTGATGAGCTTGATAACATGGGTCTGGAACTGGTGTCCTTGAATATTCAGGACATTACAGATAATAACGAATACTTCAACAATATTGCTGCAATTGACGCCGCTGAGAAACGTCAGGAAGCTGATATAAAGAAGGCTGAAGTTGATAAGGTTACTCGTCAGAGACAGGCTATTGCTAGGAAAGAAGCTGAGATTGCTGAAGCAGAGGCCAAACAGGATGCAGAAATTGCACGTATGACTGCTGAACAAACTGAAAAAGAAAAGCGAAAAGAAACTGATATGAAACTTGCACAGTTCAAGACTGAGACGGATACTGCAAATGCTAATGCAGAAATTGCAAAAGAGCTTCAGACAACAATTCGCCAGAAGGAAGTTGAGGAGCGCAAGGGTGCTGTTGAAATTACTCGTCAAGAGCAAGCTAACTTGGCAGCTCAGAAAGAGCGTGAAGTTAAAATTACTCGCGCAGAAGCTGAAAAGGAGACCAAGAGAGTTAATGCAGAAGCAGAAGCTAATGTTATGTCTATTGAAGCTGATGCTAAGATTCAAGTTGCTGAACGTGAAGCCGATGCAGCACGTAAGGCTGCTCAAGGTGCTGCTGACGTAGAAACTACTAAAGCAGAAGCACGCGTTAAGGTTGCAACAAATGATGCAGAAGCTATAAAAAAGAAAGCGGAAGCAGAGGCGACTAAAACTCGTGCTGAAGGTGAAGCAGCAGCAGATGTAGCAAAGGCAAGAGCTATTGCAGAAGCAGAAGGTAAAAAAGCAGACCAGCTTGCGGAAGCAGAAGGCATTAAAGCTAGGCAGCTTGCAGAGGCAGAAGGTATTAAAGCTAAAAAGCTTGCGGAAGCAGAAGGAGTAAAGGCTACCATGTTGGCTCAGGCCGAAGGTGAAAGAGAGCTCGCGGCAGCTAGAGCTTCCAATGAGAAGGTTAACTTTGAGATTGAAAAGCTCAAAATCCAGACAGAAGCTCAGATCAAAATTGCAACTGCACAGGCTGAAATTATGGCTAATATTGGTTCAAATGCTGAATTTATCAATATCGGTGGTGGAAACATTCCAGGAACCAGTGGAAGTACTGGAAATGTTCTAATTGATACACTTTCTCAGCTTCCGGCTCTTATGAAGGTACTTAACACCGAAAATGTGGCCTTAAACGGTCGCAAAGTTACAGAAGAAGTCAAGGACATTTCTAAGGCTATTGGAGCTGGACTTGGTGCACTTAGGAAGGATGATTCTACTGAATCTGTAACTCCTGATGTAGATGATGCAACTGAAACTAAATAATATCAAGTAAACACAGGACGCATCGATTGCTTAGAAATAAAACTCTTTAACAAACTACTTATTACTAAAAGCCACTTTTGAGTATTTCTCATTGGTGGCTTTGTAATATTTATAAGTACTCATTTAATTAGATTTTAAAAGAACACTTTTTTTCTGATAAAAATTTAATTATCTTGAAAAAATATAAAAGGAATGTTAATATTATTGTTATGAAAATAAAAACAGAAGGAGAGAAATATGTTAAAGCTAAAAAATATTACAAAAGATTATTTATCTGGAGATACAACAGTTAAAGCTTTAAAGGGGATAAATATTGAATTTCGAGAAAGCGAATTTGTATCTATATTAGGTCAAAGTGGATGTGGAAAAACAACACTTTTAAATATAATTGGTGGACTAGATAGATATACAAGTGGAGACTTAATTATAAATGGAAAGTCAACAAAAGAATTTAAGGATAGAGACTGGGATGCATATCGTAATTATTCAGTTGGTTTTGTATTTCAAAGCTATAATCTAATATCACATCAAACTGTGCTTTCAAATGTAGAACTTGCACTTACTTTATCTGGAGTATCAAAAGAAGAGAGGAAAAAAAGAGCAATAAAAGCGCTTGAACAAGTTGGACTAAAAGAACAAATCCATAAAAAACCGAACCAATTATCAGGTGGCCAAATGCAAAGAGTTGCGATTGCAAGAGCATTAGTAAATGACCCAGATATAATTTTGGCAGATGAGCCAACGGGTGCTTTAGACACACAAACTAGTATTCAAATTATGGAAATACTAAAAGAAATATCAAAAAATAAATTAATAATTATGGTAACACACAACCCTGAACTTGCTAAAAAGTATTCATCAAGAGTAATTAAGTTATTAGATGGTAGAGTAACGGATGACTCAAATCCATATGAATCAGAAGGAAAAAATAAAAAGAAAGCAAAAACAGGAAAAACATCAATGAACTTCTTTACAGCACTATCATTAAGTTTGAACAATTTACTTACTAAAAAAGGCAGAACCTTACTTACATCATTTGCAGGAAGTATTGGAATTATTGGAATTGCACTTATTATGTCATTATCTAATGGAGTTCAAAAATATATTGAAAAAGTGCAAGAAGATACTTTATCTTCATATCCTATTACAATTGAAGAACAAACAGTTGATATGACAAGTATGTTAGAAATTATGACGAATGATGGAAAAGATACACAAAATCATGAAGATGGAAAAATATATTCAAAAGATGTAATGGATGAAATGATTAGTACATTGTCAAACAAGATGCAAAGCAATAATTTAGTAGAATTAAAAAAATTTCTAGACAGTGATGGTAATAATATAAGAAAAAATGCTAATGCAATACAATATCAATATAAATTAAACATTAATTTATATAAAGAAAATACTGATAATGGCATTTTGCAGGTAAACCCAAGCCAAGTGATGGATAGTATGGGAATGAGTTCTATGACAGATTCTAATCAAGGAACTGGTATGATGTTCTCTTCAGGAGATGTATGGGAAGAACTATTAGATAATAGAAGTTTGCTAGAGTCTCAATACAACGTTGTTGCTGGAAATTGGCCAACTGCCTATAATGAAGTAGTTTTGGTTGTGGATAAAAACAATCAAATAAGTGATTATACACTATATGCATTAGGACTAAAAGATCAAAAGAACCTAGAAAAAAAATGGAATGCATTTAGAAAAGGTGAAAAAGTAGAAGCAGAAGAGCAAAAAGTATATACATATGAAGATTTACTAAATTTATCATTTAAGTTAATTCTTAATACTGACTATTATGAAAAAGCCAATAATATGTGGATTAATAAAAGTGACGACGAAGAGTATATGAAGAAAAAAATAGCAGAAAGCGAAGATATTAAAGTAGTAGGAATTATTAAACCAAACTCAGAAAGCGTAACAACATCTATGAATGGTGCAATTGGGTATACAAAAGATTTAAAAGAATATGTAATTAATAAAATAAATCAAACAGAGATTGTAAAAGAACAAAAGGAAAATAAAGACATTAATATATTTACAGGAATTAAATTCCCTAAGGATTCAGAAAATGCTAAGTTTAAATTTGAAGACTTAACCAATGAGCAAAAAGCGTATATTAGTAAATTAAACAGTGAAGAAATGGCTTCATTGATGCAATCTTTTACAGAAAATCAGAAAGCTACTTATGAAGACAATTTAAAAACTTTAGGCGTAGTAGATTTGGAAAATCCAAGTGCAATAAATATTTATCCTATTAATTTTGAAGCAAAAGAAACTATTACTGACGAAATTGAAAATTACAATAAAAAACAAAGAGATGAGGGAAAAGAGGAAAATGTAATTAATTATACGGATATGGTTGGAATCATGATGAAATCTGTCAGTGTTATAGTTAACATGATTAGTTATGTGTTAATTGCATTTGTTGCAATATCGCTTGTTGTATCTTCTATAATGATTGCTATTATTACATATATATCTGTTATAGAAAGAACAAAAGAAATTGGAATTTTAAGGGCGATTGGAGCTTCTAAGAAAGATATTTCGAGAGTATTTAATGCAGAAACATTTATTATAGGACTTGTAGCAGGAATCCTTGGAATAGGAATAACAGTAGTTTTAACAATTCCAATTAATATGATTATTAACGCTGTAACTAATATTTCAAGTATTGCATCATTGCCAATAGCAGGAGGTATTATATTAGTTATAATTAGTATGATATTAACAATGATTGCAGGACTTATTCCATCTAAAATGGCAAGTAAAAAAGACCCTGTTGAAGCATTAAGAACTGAATAATTATAAAAAAAAGAGCTTAAATTTTGATATGTGTGTCAGGCATGGCATTAATCTTGCTGGTGAAAGTCCAGCCACAGGTAT
>ERZ827478.667-NODE-667-length-32227-cov-4.577117_pt1 | contig 32227 bp, 25 predicted proteins | sample MGYA00519705_ERZ827478 | MGnify/ENA primary metagenome ERZ827478 (study PRJEB31778, sample SAMEA3449318) | human gut metagenome | biome: human gut; feature: human-associated habitat; material: faeces | place: United Kingdom | collected 2010/2012 ... | reverse complement strand
GTTTAACGGTAACAGCCGCTTTTACGGTTTCAAAAATGTTCAAGTAATGATCCTCCTCTGTGCGTTTTTATTAAGCCGTTCTATCCATCCAGTTTCCTGACAGGCAACCCTGTTCGGCGCTGTGTCGTCCCCATTGTGGGGCGCTCGTTCCCCTTGCGGAAGTCATGGCGGTTTATCTCGGTTTGGACGGTCATTCAATTTTCAAGGTTCAACGAGCCTGGGTCCTGCACAGCACTCTAAATGTTCATGAGAGGCTTCCGCAAAGAACACCCCTTACTTTACAACGGACATTTTTTTCGGTTTTGGGGGGGATCAGAAAAAATTTTTCAACCGCTCTGTATAAAGTGCACGGGGCCTGGATCTCTGTGTGCTTATTAAATTGTCTTTGAGAGGCTTCCACGAAAAACGCCCCTCATACTTCTAATGGACATTTTTTCGATAAAAAACATATATTCCCCCCAAAATTTCAGCTGTTCCAAATAAAGTGCATCGGGCCCAAGCTTTGTGTGCTTATTAAATTGTTCCTGAACGGCTTCCATGAAAAACACCCCTCACTTTACAATGGACATTTTTTTGATAAAAATCAGGTATCTAGCTAAAAAAATTTTTTACGCGAAAAAGGCCCGCCGCATAGTCAAATCCCTGCGGCGGGCCTTCGGTCGGTTCAAACTTTTCGTTTTATGTAATTGTCTTTGGCAAAGCACATGCTTAAACAACGGAAAAGGGATGAGTAAGCGTTTTGCTGGCTTGGAACGGGAGCTTTTATATACCTTTGCTTCCTGCGTCGTCGCAAGCTCTGTATCCTTCGCTTCCGCACAAGTGCGAAAGCTCACTCACGCCGCTGTTCCTCCTTTCCCCACAAAACTCTGTTTTGCGGGGACCCCAGAGCAGGCGGATTTTGCCCTCTGTGCAAATCCTGATTTCGTCCGTGGCCGTACAAAATCCGCCTGCCCTGCTGCCGCCAAAAGCGCCTGTCTGCCATTCCATCCAGCCCCTTTCAGCGTCAGCGGGAAGCAAAGGTATAACACACTAGACTTTCCGGGGAAAGTCGTGTGCCATGAAACCGCCGGTTTCTTTGGATTCTTCCGGTCAAAGGGGAAGCTATCCCCTCTGAACACCCCAGGCAAAGGGGAACGCCGTTCCCCTCTGTACACCCCAGGCCAACAGGGCTGCTCCCACCCCTATTGGATGACCCAGGGCCAAAGGGGCTTCCCCTTTGTAATCCCCTTAATGTTCAGGCAGTGGCTATCCATTTTGAAAATTTGCCCTTGCCTCTGCCCTGCCCGAACATTAAAAACGGGCACGGAGATTTGCTATTACGAAAGTGTTTCTCCGTGCCTGTTTTGTATTATTAAAATTACTAAATCGTAAATAAGTAAATTTAGAAAAAGCTGTTGACCAATCGTATTCACTTGGGTATAATTAAGTAAATCGTAACTTACTAAAAGTCATGGAGGTGCACCCATGTTTATCGGACGCAACACTGAGCTGAAAATCCTGGATAAACTCTATTGCAGCAATAGGTTTGAATTTGCCGTGATTTATGGACGCCGCCGTGTAGGCAAGACGGCACTGATAAATGAGTTTAGCAAAGACAAGGACACTATTTTCTTTACCGGCGTGGAAACCAACGCCAAGCAAAATCTTGAAAACTTTTCCCGCTGCATCATGGAATATCAGACAGGCCTTGCCGTGGACAGCAGCTTTGCCAACTTCCAGGCTGCTCTGGAGTATGTGTTTCAGCTGGCCCAGAAGAAAAGGCTTGTGCTGGTAATTGACGAGTACCCATATGTCGCCCGGGCCTCAAAGAGCTTTGCCTCCACTCTTCAGCTGCTGATCGATAAGAACAAGGACAGCTCCAAGCTGTTTCTGATTCTCTGCGGCTCCTCCATGTCCTATATGGAGGACAATGTGCTGGCATATAAAGCGCCGCTGTACGGGAGAAGGACGGCTCAGCTGAAGATACAGCCCTTTGATTTCTTCGAGTCTTGCCGCTACTTTGAGAATTTCTCCGGGGAGGACAAGGCCCTGGCCTACGGAATCATGGGCGGAACGCCCCAGTATCTGATGCAGCTGGATGACCGGCTCTCCATTGAGGATAACATCAAAAATACGCACCTGAATCCGGCGTCCTCGATTTTTGAGGAGCCGAACAATCTGCTGAAGCAGGAGGTCAGGGAGCCAGCGATTTACAATGCGGTGATCACCGCCATTGCCACCGGCGCCAGCAAGATGAGTGAGATCTCCGGCAAAATCGATGAAGACACCAGCGTCTGCGCCACCTATATCAAGAATCTGATTTCACTGGGCATTGTCGAAAAGGAAATGCCTTATGGGGAAAAGTCCGGCCGCAAGACGATCTATTCCATTGAGGACAATATGTTCCGCTTCTGGTATCGCTTCGTTCCCGAGAATACATCCCTCATTTCCCGGGGCGCAGCCGATCTGGCCTACAGCCGCATTGCACCGGAGCTCTCCGCTTATATGGGCGGCGTGTTTGAGGAGATATGCAAGCAATATCTGTGGAGGCTCCTTCTGGCGGGCAAGTGCGCCGTGAGTTTCACAGAGCTTGGCCGCTGGTGGGGCACTAATCCCAAAACCAGGACCCAAGAGGAAATCGACATCATGGGCACTGATAAGGACTCCGCCCTCTTTGGCGAGTGCAAGTGGACAAACGACAAGGTTGACCTGGGTGTGCTGGAGACTCTGGTTGAGCGCAGTAGCCTGTTTCACTTTGGGAAAACTCACTTCTATCTCTTTTCCAAATCCGGCTTTACCAAAGGCTGCAGAGATAAAGCAGCTGCGCTGGGCAACGTGAGTCTTGTGAGCTATGGTGATATGCTGAGGGAAGATTTTTAAAAATTACCCTGAGCCCCGACTGAACGGGGAAAGCAAGCTACGGCCGGAAAAAGCAAGAGCTGAACACTTAATCTATATATAGGAGCTGGACATCTATTAATTATGTGGTGTAAGTTAAAATCAGCTGTATCAATAGCTTGCGTTTGAAATATATGATATAATATTCCCCAAATGGCAATGCCCGCCACGCTCTTCTGTTCTCAAGTAGACAGGATGGCGAAGGAATCTCTGGAAAAAATGTTGAGGTCATAGGAGGTCGATTCTCATAGGGCTATACGACGCATTTAAAGATGTTATCAGCGTGGCGCAAAAAGCCGGCAATTTGGATGTCTATAGGCAACTCTTGGATCTAAGCGCGCAGGCCTTGGAGCTTCAAGCTGAAAACGCAAAACTAAAAGAAGAAAATGCAGAGTTGCGTAAAGCAAAAGATTTGGACCAGGGCATCATTAGGCATAAGTATCCTTTTATTACTCTTAAAAACGATGGGCAGAGCATACCTTATTGTGCAGTATGTTGGGCAAAAGAAAATAAGCTCTATCAGATGAGTATGTACAATAATTACGGGGAAACCCATGTGCGCTGTATAAACTGCAAAAATAGATGCCTTTATAATTGCAAATAAGTTGAACGGCAAACTTTATGTGGTGAAAAGGGTTACTGTACTCAGCACTAAAGAAAGAGGAGGAACACAGAGTGAAGGGCTCGGAAGAATGGCTGGTAAGATACATGGAGGGTGCTTCCAAGCACTTTATCATTCCGGTGTATCAGCGCAACTACGACTGGAAGACAGAGCAATGCAAACAGCTTTATGACGATCTGGTGAGGGTTATCCAGCAGGGACGAAAGAGCCACTTTTTTGGCAGTATAGTCTCTGTAAGCGACCCGGACGGTAAGATGCTGGACTTTCTGATCATTGACGGGCAGCAGCGGCTGACCACAGTCTCTCTGCTGTTTCTGGCAATGTATAAGCTGATACAGGAGGGGCTGGTCATCCCGGAAGCTTCCAATCTCAGTCAGCGTATTTATGAGGAATACCTGGTGGATAAGTGGCAGCCGGAGGAAAAGAGGATAAAGCTCAAGCCCATCAAGAACGACCGCGAGGCTTTCGGACGCCTGTTCTCTCAGGAGGATGAGCATATTACAGACTCCAACCTGACCATCAATTATCAGTATTTTTACGAACGCATCCAGCGGCAGGAGATAAGCATAGACGAGCTTTTCGAGGCCATTTCCCGCCTGGAGATAATCAACATCTCCCTGAACCATGAGGACAACCCACAGCTGATTTTTGAGAGCCTCAACTCCACCGGGCTGGATCTGAGCGAGGGCGACAAGATTCGCAACTATGTGCTGATGGGGCTGCCCGGTAAGGAGCAGGAACTCTATTACGAGAACTACTGGAATAAAATCGAGGTCTATACCGGCCATGACGTCAGTTCCTTTATCAGGGATTATCTTAGTATCCGCCAGCAGTCCACCCCCGCTATCAAACATGTATACGTAAAATTCAAGGAGTATGTGGAAGACAGCAAATTGGACACCGAACCGCTGCTTCAGGAGCTGCTGAGCTACGCCAAGCGTTATGAAATGCTGCTTAAAGGGAACAGCAATTATGAGGCTGTAAACAACTGTATCTACCGTCTGAACCGACTGAAGACAACAGTTACCAGACCCTTCCTGCTGGAAGTGCTGCGGATGCATCAGGAGGGGCATATCTCGGCGAAAGAGCTGGCCGAGATCTTTCGCATTACGGAGACGTATCTGTTTCGCCGGACTATATGCGACTTGCCGACTAATGCTCTCAACAAAATTTTCCTCATGCTGCACCGGGAGATCATCCGGCTGGACCGCACGGAAACAAATTATCTTGAAAAGTTTAAGTACATACTCCTGAATAAGAAAGAGTCGGGAGCCTTCCCAGATGATGAGGAGTTTGCGGAGAAGCTTTCTTCAAAGAACATTTACGCCATGAAAGGCGAGAGCAAATACTACCTCTTTGAACGCCTGGAAAACGTCGGGACTTTAGAGACGAAAGACGTATGGAAGCACCTGGACAAGGGCGATTACTCCATTGAGCACATTATGCCCCAGACCTTGAGCCCGGTCTGGATCAGGGAGCTGGGGCCGGATTATGAGCGCATCCACAGTCTCTGGCTTCACCGCTTGGCAAACCTTACGCTGACAGGCTACAACTCTCAGTACCGCAATGCGCCGTTTTGTGAGAAACGGGACATGGAGCACGGTTTCAAAGACAGCGGCTTGCGGCTCAACCAATGGATATGGCAGCAGGATAGCTGGGGCGAAGAGGTGCTTGAGGCGAGGGACAGTCTCCTTATCAAGCAGGCACTGGCTATTTGGCCTTGTCCGGAAACGGATTATATACCTCAGCAAAAGCAGCTGGACTCCTTCTCTCTGGAGGAGGATGTGGTTTTGACCGGCAAGCTTATCTCCAAGTTCTCTTTCCGTGGCGCAGAGCACCCGGTGACCAGCTGGGTGGATATGTATCAGCAGGTGCTTATGATGCTCCATGCGGAGGACAAGTCCGTATTGACCAAGCTGGCCGTCAACAACGACCCCAACGCAGAACTGGCTGGTCATTTTTCTACCTCCGAGGACGCCTTCAATGCCTGCCGGCCAATAGACAATAACATCTTTGTCTGGACCGGGACAAACACCCAGTATAAGCTCACTGTTCTCAAGAAGCTGTTCCCTTTGTTTGACGTTGAGCCTTCCGAGCTGGTGATATTCCTCCGTGAAGAGGGGGAAGCTGCCGAGAATGAACTGGAGCGGCACCAGATCCGCCGGAAATATTGGGCTTACCTGTTACCTTCTTTGAGGGAAAAAACAGGGATTTTCCAAAATGTCAACCCAACCAAGTCAAACTGGATTTCCGGCTTTTTAGGGTATCCCGGAGTAACCCTTAACTGCATTGCCAAATTTGACGGTGCCCGCGTAGAACTCTACTTTGGCAGCCCGGATAAAGAGCGCAATAAACAGCTCTTTGATTATCTGTATTCCCACAAAGCGGAAATCGAAGAACACTTGTCTCTCAAGCCGGTCTGGTCCAGATTGGAAGAGCTGAAGGCAAGCCGTATATATTATTCCACTGACAGCATGGATGTGTCCAACGAGAATGACTGGCCCAGAATGGCTGAGTTCCACACCAAGTTAGCCTCGGAGATGGGAATTGCCTTTTCACCATTCTTGGAAAGGTATTTTCAAAAAGGCTAAGTATTTATAAATAGGCCGCCAATATGGGCTGCCTATTGAAAAATATTCCCAAGCCAAGACCGCTTATAAAACGGGCCGTCTTGGCTTTTTACGGCAAAATTTGACTTGTCTATATTAAGTCAACAGAATATAATACTTTGTAGAAATCTGAACTTCATGGGAGAAAGATGATTTCCGGTCAGGCGGAAACTACGGAGAAAAGTTGATAGAATTCAGGAGGGAACTACTGTGGCGGATATGAAGAAAGAGCTGGAGCGGGAAGAGCTTCACCGGGCCATCTGGGCCATTGCCGATGAACTGCGGGGCGCTGTGGACGGCTGGGATTTTAAAAACTATGTTTTGGGCACCATGTTCTACCGCTACATTTCAGAGAACCTGAGCAGCTACATAAACAGCGGAGAAATAGAGGCGGGGAACCCGGACTTTGACTACGCCAAACTGTCCGACGCAGAGGCCGAGGAGGCCAGGGAAGGGCTGGTGCAGGAAAAGGGCTTTTTCATCCTGCCCAGTGAACTGTTCTGCAACGTGCGCTCCAGGGCGCCCCAGGACGAGAACCTGAACGAGACCCTGGAGGCTGTCTTCCGTCACATCGAGGATTCGGCCAAGGGCAGCGAGTCCGAGGGCAGCTTTGCCGGGCTGTTTGACGACTTTGACGTGAACAGCAACAAGCTGGGGGCCACCGTGGCCAAGCGGAACGAAAAGCTGGTGAAGCTCTTAAACGGCGTTGCCAACATGAACCTGGGCGACGTAAAGGAACACGACATTGACGCCTTCGGCGATGCTTACGAATACCTGATGACTATGTACGCCAGCAATGCGGGCAAGTCCGGCGGTGAGTTCTTTACACCGGCGGATGTGTCCGAACTGCTGACCCGGCTGGGCACCGTGGGCAAAACCCAGGTGAACAAGGTGTATGACCCGGCCTGCGGCTCCGGCTCCCTGCTGCTGAAGGCGGTGAAGGTGCTGGGCCACGACGCAGTGCACAACGGCTTTTACGGCCAGGAGATAAACATCACCACTTACAACCTATGCCGCATCAATATGTTCCTCCACGATATAGGCTTTGACAAGTTCGACATAGCCTGCGAGGATACCCTGACCAATCCCCAGCACTGGGACGACGAGCCCTTTGAGCTGATAGTCTCCAATCCGCCCTATTCCATCAAGTGGGCCGGGGATGACAATCCCCTGCTTATCAACGACCCCCGCTTTGCCCCCGCCGGGGTACTGGCCCCCAAGAGCAAGGCCGACCTGGCCTTCATCATGCACAGCCTGTCCTGGCTGGCCACCAACGGCACGGCGGCCATCGTCTGCTTCCCCGGCATAATGTATCGGGGCGGAGCGGAGAAGAAAGCCCGCCGCAGATTTTCTCAATTCTGCGACGGGCCCCGGTTTTATTTTGAAATCCGCCGCACTTCCCTTTAAGGTCTGAGCACGGCAGATTTCCCTATAATCCTGGGGGAAATTTGATTGGTTCCCCATTCTTTACAACTGCCGGCTTCTGCGAAACCAACAATACATGCTTTTCCTGTAAAACAGGTTGACAAATCAGAACTTGGTCTTTTGCAGATATCTCTCTATTACCATGGAAAAATGGAGCAGGTATTGGGTCTCTATATTCTCAAGGTCCACCCCTGTAAGGCTTATTATTTTCTGTTTGCGGTAAGCCAGAGTATTGCGATGCAGGTAAAGGCTGGAGGCGGTAAGGTTCTGGTTAAAGCCGCTGTCCACATAGGCCTCCAGAGTTTCGCACAGCTGGGTCCCGTTTTGGGCGTCATACTCCCTCAGGATAGCAATTGCCGGGTGGCAGAAAAAGGCGGGCTTCACATCCTGAGGCAGTTTGTCGATCACATCGTAGATGCTCAGATCTCTGTAGAGGTGTACATCTCCCTTGATGTCCAGCTTACGGGCAAGCGACAGTGATACGGTAGCCTGTTCGAAGAAATGCTTGGTAAATACCACCTTGCTGTACGGGTTGCTTATCCCCACAGTCAGGTTCTCCTGGTCACACAAGCTTTCCAGCTGCTCCAGTACATCTTTGTTCATGAAGGCCTCACCCTTTTGCAGGGCAAACACCACAACCGCCAAATTCTGGTATGACACGATTATTTCCTGGGGGAACATCTGCTGCAGCTTATCCAGCAGTATATCTCTTATGTAGTCGTCTCCTTTGAAATACTTGGGTCTCATCGCTGCCACGCACATTTTGGCCGGGAATCGCAGCTCCCCTGTCTGTATACGGGATACTATCTGTTCCGGACTGGCGCTGTTGAGCATGTCCACCACCAGATCTCCGTACAGCCCGGATTTTATCTCCACTCCATTCTTTCCTCTTCCTACGGAACGCATCACCGCCTGCTCGACAAAAGAGATGGCTTCGTTGCAGAGGGGATCAAAATTTTTATCATACTGCATCATGAATATGTAGCCGAAGATACCCTCCTCGGTATACAGACGCTTTGCAAGGTAATATATCTTGCTGTCCTGGCATCTGCTGAAGATAATGCTGTCTCTGTCGCTTGTGCTTTTTGCACGAACTTTTTTCAAATATTCAATAAAGAAGGGCGGACAGTAACCGTTCCTGGCGCTCTCTGCCCACATGAGATCTCCTATCAGGAAGGGATGGGACACAGCCCATATCTTTCCGCTCAGGCTCATCACTATCACGGAAACATCCAATGTTTTGCATATGTCATCCAGCAATCCGTCCAGCCCGCTTCCGGACATCAGTATATTCATCATTTTTATTCTGAACTGCTGGCATTTTTGCTCATCAATAATTATTTCGCCTATTTTTTCCACAACCGAAGTGGAATCAAGCTCAGTTTTCACCTTGGCACAGCTGCCGGTCATAGGCTCCAGGTACTCGGCCATCTTTCCCAGCCACAGAACATTGGGCGGTATACGCCCCTCTTTCCATTCGCAGGACGGATCTGCCACATACAGCACATCATGTCGGAACTCCAGGTTTTCACGCAGGGGTGCCACTGCATAAATCTGAGAATCCTTGCCGTATTCTCTCACTTCTTCTACGGTAATGTCATCGCTCAGTTTTTTTAGAATCTCGGAAAAAAGCATATTTGTCACCTCCTTTACAATTTTATGCCGTATGCACAAAAAACGCAAGCTCTTTTATACAGTTCAGCCAGTTTGCACAAATTTACCCCTTTTTTTGTGCTCCCGGCATATCACACTTTACCTGATTGCTGTGATACTATTTTAACGTTCTTAGGGAAAAACACTTTTCAAGGAGGTAACCATGAAATACGAAAAACTTTTTGAACGTGCCAAAATTGGCAACCTTGAGCTGAAGAGCCGCATTGTGATGCCCCCCATGGGCACCAGCATGGCTTGCGCCAACGGCGAGGCATCCGACCGCATCATACGCTACTACGAAGAGCGTGCAAAGGCGGGCTGCGCTCTTATATGCACAGAGGTTACCTGCGTGGATGAAGACACCGGCCGCGGCGGCTGGTATCAGCTTCATGCCACCAGCATGTTCTACGCTCAGCGCCTCAAGAAGCTGGCCGATGCCGTTCACAAGTATGACACCAAGATCTTCCTCCAGCTCCACCATCCCGGCCGTGAGATCTCTGCCGTCATGCAGCCTGCGGGCCATATCGTTGCTCCCAGCGCGATCCCCTGCCCTGTCACCAGAGAGATGCCCCATGAGCTGACCACTGCCGAGGTAGAAGCTCTGGTTCAGAAGTTCATCAAGGCGGCCGTGATCGCCAAGGCCTCCGGCATGGACGGTGTTGAGCTCCACGCTGCTCACGGCTATCTTCTCAACCAGTTTATGAGTCCCCACACCAATCACCGCACCGACAAGTACGGCGGAGATTTCATCAACCGTATGCGTATGATCCAGGAGATCATCTTCGGCATCCGCATGTCCTGCGGCAATTTCCCCATAAGCGTCCGTATCAGCGCTGACGAATTTCTCGACGACGGAATTAAAATCGAGGACGGCGTAAAGATCGCTCGTTATCTTGAGAGTCTGGGCATCGCCTCCATAAACGTTAGCTGCGGTACCTACGAGACCGGCAATACCATCGTAGAGCCCTACTTCCGTCCGGAGATGTGGAAGAAGCACCTGGCTGCTTCCGTCAAGGCCGCAGTAAGGATCCCTGTTATTGCCGTCAACACCATCAAGAACCCCGCCACCGCAGAGCAGCTGCTGGAAGAGGGTGTCTGCGACTTTGTCGCCATTGGCCGCGGTCAGCTGGCCGATCCCGAATGGGCAAAGAAGGCAAAAGAGGGCAAGGAGCATCTCATCCGCAAGTGCATGGGCTGCATGTTCTGCTTTAAGGCCGCCCTCAGCGGTATGCCTATAATCTGCAACGCCAACCCCACCCTGGGTCTTGAAGAGCTTTATAACGAGGACACCCTCAAAAAGAACGGCGAGGGCCGCACCGTGGCCGTCATCGGCGGTGGTCCCGGCGGCATGCAGGCTGCAATGGTTCTGGCACGCCGCGGATTCAAGCCCGTCCTGTTTGAGAAATCCGACAAGCTGGGCGGCACCATGAATGTTGCCTGCCTGCCCCCCCACAAGGAGCTTCTGGGCGAGCTGATCTCCACCCTGATTGCTCAGCTGAAGGAGGAGAACGTGGAGGTACGTCTGAATACCGAGGCAACTGTGGAAGCCATAAAGGCTCTCAACCCCTACGGCGTCGTCGTGGCCGCAGGCGGCTCTCAGTTCCAGCTGCCGGTACCCGGTGCAGACGGTGAAAACGTATACATGGCTCATGACGTCATCAGCGGCAAGGTCTCCGTCAAGGGCAAGAAAGTCGTCATTATCGGCGCAGGCGTCACCGGCCTTGAAGCAGCCGAGATGCTGGCTCCCGAGAATGAAAAAGTCTCCATCGTGGAGATGACCGCCAACGTGGGCGATCCTCTCTACCCCAGCCTGAAGGTTTGGATGGGCAAGCAGATGGCTGAACTGAGTGTGGATATTCTGACTCTCCAGGGCCTCACCGAAGTCCAGCCCGGCAAGGTAATTCTTCGCAGCAGCACCACGGCATTCAAGAAAGAGCTGGATGCAGATGTGGTCATCAACGCCGCCGGCGTTCGCCCCAACAAAGACATCGTGGACAAGATGCGCGCCAGCTTCGACAATGTCATCACCGTTGGCGACTCCACCACTCCCGGCCTCATAGGCGATGCTCTCCGTGAGGCAAACAGCAAGGCATGGGTATTTTAAGTTAAAGGAGGAATCAGCTCAATGAAAGATTTTAAAGGTAAAGTTCTCGTTGTTACCGGCGCAGCCCGTGGCATCGGCAAGGCTATTGCCGTTGAAGGCGCTTTGCACGGTATGAACGTTGTCATCAACGACATTGATCCTCTGGTCAAAGAGACCGCCAAGGAGATCGAAGCCATGGGCGTCAAGTGTGTCGCCCAGGTGGCCGACGCCACCCTGGCTTCCACCATAGAAGAGCTGCTGAACATCACTCTTGACAATTTCGGAAAAGTCAATATCATGGTCAGCAATGCCGGCGTCACTCTGCCCGCACCTGTTTGGGAAGCTCCCGTCACCGATCTGGACTGGATTACCCAGGCCAACTTCCTGGGCCACACCTACGGAATGCACTACTTTATCAAGCAGATGATAAAGCAGGGCGACGAGTGCGCATATCTGAACGTGGCCTCCGGCGCAGGCAACGGCATCTCCGGCAGCTCCTGCATGTACCATGCCACCAAGACCGCCGATATAGTGCAGACCGAATGCACCTACCTGGCCCTCAAGACCCGCGGCATAAGCAACATACAGATGCATGTCCTGTGCCCCGGCTACATACTCACCACCATACACGAGAGCGATAAGCACCGCCCTGAGCGCTACGCCATAACTGATGACCCCTACTACCAGAGCGATGAGTTTATCTCCGGCCAGATCCGCGCCGCCCGCGGCGTGGCTACCGGTATAAACATCGACGCCGTCGGCATGGTAGTGTTCAACGCTTTCGAAGAGAACAAGTTCTATGTGTTCACTCACCCCGGCGAGAACGTACTGCTCCAGAAGATGCGCGTCCAGGCCATTTACGACGGAAGACATCCCGGCTGATAATTATTATAAGGAGGTCTATCAACAATGCTCAAACGTGAAGATTACAAGGGTAAAAAAGCTGTTGTCACCGGTGCCGCCAACGGTATCGGCAAGTGCATCGCACGCAAGATGGCCGAGCGCGGTGCAGACGTCCTGCTGGTGGATATCCACGGCGACGAGGCTGCAAAGGCCGCAGAAGAGATTCGCGCTCTGGGTGTTCAGGCCGAGTCCATACAGGCCGACGTCTCAGTGAAGGAAGAGTGCAAGAAGGTCTTTGACAAGGCCATGGAGCTCTTTGGCCGCTGCGACATTCTGGTCAACAACGCCGGTGTCAGCGCCAGCGGCGATGTTTGGAACATCCCCGAGAGAGATATCCGCTGGGTCTATGAGGTCAATGTGTACTCCCATTGGTTTATGATGGGCTATTTCATCCCACAGATGGAGAAGCAGGGCACTCACTGCCAGATCGTAAACGTGTGTTCTATCGCAGGCCTGATAACCAGTCCTTCCTCCCCCGCTTACTTCAGCTCCAAGCATGCCGCCGTGGCTCTGAGCGAAGTGGTTTTCAAGCAGCTCAGAGACAAAGGCGATAAGATCGACGTATCCGTGTTCTGCCCCGGTTTCGTACAGACCGAGATGTGGCAGACCGACCGTCACCGTCCAGAGCGTTTCGCCGTCACCGACGATTCCTACTATCATGACGAGGATTACCAGAAGAACCTGGCCGTCAGCAAATACGTTCTGGATAACGGTGCTCCTCTGGAGGAGACCATCGACAGCGTATTCAAGATGCTGGAGGAAGGCAAGTTCTATCTGCTGACCCACGACAGATACGATGGGATGCTTCGCGCCCAGGGCGTGTGGCAGGCCGACAAGGTCCGCCCCGTTGAGCTCAGCGATGTGGGAACCTCTGCTCAACTGGTAAAGGAAGTCTGACCAGAGAAAAGCAATGCTGTCAAGGCCGCCGCACCAAAGGCGCGGCGGCCTATTTTAGGAGGATTATACGATGGAAAAAAGTAAAGGCGGAATATTCTACGGCTGGTGGATAGTCGTAGCGTGCACTCTTATCATGGCCACCTTCTTCACGCTGCTTCTTTCCTGCATCAGTCTGTTTGTTGTACCTATAACCGAAGACCTGGGTATAAGCCGCAGCGCCTTCGGTACCTTCAGTACCATCATGTCCATTCTCGGCATGATACTCTCCCCCATAGCCGGCAAGATTTTGGCCACAAAGGACACCCGCATGATCATGTCCGTTTCGCTGCTTATCGGCGTGCTGGGCTATGCCGCTCTCTCCTTTGTCAATAATGTGGTGCTGCTGTATGTGCTGGCCGTGGTCATCGGCTTTGGCAGCGCGTTCTCCACCACCGTACCTATAGCGATAGTGCTCACCCGTTGGTTCGTCAAGGGCCGCGGTACCGCAATGAGCATCACTTTTGCCGGCAGCAGTATCGGCGCAATGATCCTTTCCCCCATTATCAGCTCCCTCATAGCCGGTTACGGCTGGCGCATGACCTTCCGTTTTCTGGGTCTTGGCATGCTGATAGTCATCGTGCCCCTGGTGTTCTTCATTATCCGCTCCAAGCCTGAAGACAAGGGCCTGGTGGCTCTGGGCGCCGACGAGGTCCCCGCCCAGTCCGGCAATGAAGCCGCCGCTCCCGCCCAGTTCGGTCTTCCCCTCAGCCAGCTGCAGAAGAAGCCCGTGTTCTGGATTTACGTCGTAGGCATCTTCGTGATGCTGCTGACCATGGGCGCAATGTACCATATGGCTGCCCACGTCACCGCACTGCCCGGCCAGGGCGCCGAGGTCGCCGCCCGCTTCGTGTCCATATACAGCTTCATAGCCATTTTCGGCAAGCTCATAATGGGCGCCGTGTTCGATAAGTTCGGCGTGAAGGCCGGCATACTTCTAGGCACCGTCAGCATGGGCCTGTGCTTCGTGTTCCTGCTTATTGCCAACTCCTTCGCCCTGCTGCTGGTCGTCGCCCTGTTCTACGGTCTGGGCAGCGCCCACGGAACCATATTCCCGCCCACCCTCACTTCCCGTCTGTTCGGCACCAAATACTACGGGGAGACTTTCGGCTTCGTCAACGCCTTTGCAAGCCTTTCCATGGCAGTGAACAACCTGGTCATGGCTGCAGCCTACGATGCCACCGGCACCTACACTCTGGCCTGGATATTCGGTCTGGTTGCCGCAGTAGCCGCTACCGTGCTTCTGTTCATTTCTGTTGGCGGTGCAAAGAAGCTTGCCGAATCTGAAGCTTCCGTTTGAAAATTTGTGGAGGTATCACAATGATCATAATATATTGTGAGGCGAGCATAGCCCCGGAAAAGCAGGCGGAATTCATTGAGAAGGTCAATGCCGCCGGTATAATCAAGGCTACCAATCAGGAGCCCGGAAACATAAGCTATGAGCTCCTGTGCCCCACCGATGCTCCGGGCAAAATGTTCATAATCGAGCGTTGGGAAAGTCGGGAAGTCCTCCCCGCCCATATGCAGGGAGCGAACTTCCAGGCCTTGGGCAAGCTGAGCGCAGAGTACGGAGTTAAATCCACTTTGAAGCTCTACAGCGCCGAGGCTCTGAACTGAGCGTCCGGTTTTCTCCCCCCTACTCCGGGTTTTTACACGCGTAGTAAATGACCCGCCGAAGGCAGAGGCTGCCTTTGGCGGGTCACTTGTTTTATGCTTCTTGTTTTGTGTCCATGACATCAGCGGCCGTCTTTTATTGCCGGACTTGTGTTCTGCTTTCCCATGTATCATTGTATTCAATCTGTGCAATCGCCGTGTATAATTACCGGCCAGCCCGTTTGGCCAGATCCAAGGTACCAAAACAAAACTCTCTCTTTTTATCTGCCGTTTCACTTACATTCTTACCTTTAGGTCTGGAGCCTTTTTAAACTCAAGGAACTGGTGCGAGGCAGCGTGGAGGAAACCCTCAATGAGCTGCTGGAGGCCGAGGCGGAGAAGTTGACCCAGGCAGCACGATACGAACGCAATGAGCAGCGCCAGGGCTACCGCAGCGGCCACTATAGCCGAAACCTCACTACCACTTCCGGGGATGTCACCCTCAAGGTGCCCAAGCTCAAGGGCATCTCCTTTGAGACCGCCATTATTGAGCGGTACCGCCGCCGGGAGAGCAGCGTGGAAGAGGCTCTCATTGAGATGTACCTGGCAGGTGTATCCGTCCGGCGTGTGGAGGACATTACAGAAGCTCTGTGGGGCAGCAAAGTCTCCCCCTCCACCATCAGTGAGCTGAACAAGAAAGCGTATGTCCACATTGAGGATTGGCGGAACCGTCCTTTACAAGGTGGGCGGTATCCGTATGTCTATGTAGATGGGATATATCTGCGCCGCAACTGGGGCGGAGAGTTTGAAAATGTGGCCATTCTGGTAGCAATTGCGGTCAACGAGGACGGATACCGTGAGGTTCTGGGTGCTGCTGAGGGGATGAAAGAGGACAAGGCCAGCTGGGTCAGCTTCTTCCAGTGGCTGCGTGGCCGTGGCTTGGACGGGGTCAAGCTGGTGGTTGGAGACAAGTGCCTTGGTATGCTGGAGGCTGTGGGTGAAGTGTTTCCTGATGCTAAATACCAGCGGTGTACCGTCCACTTCTACCGCAATGTGTTCTCTGTCACGCCTCGCTCCAAGGTGAAGCTGGTAGCCAGGATGCTCAAGGCGATCCACGCTCAGGAGAGCAGGAAAGCCGCCCGAGAAAAGGCTAAGGCTGTGGTGGAGGAGCTGCGTTCTATGAAGCTGAAAGAGGCCGCTAAAAAGGTGGAGGATGGTATTGAGGAAACGCTGACCTACTGCGATTTTCCAAGTGAACACTGGACTCGTATTCGCACCAACAATGTGATTGAGCGGCTGAACCGGGAGATCCGCCGCCGCACCCGTGTGGTGGGCAGTTTCCCAGATGGTAACTCTGCCCTCATGCTTGTCTGCGCCCGGCTGCGCCATGTGGCCGGTACCCAGTGGGGCAACAAGAAGTACATGAATATGAAGCACCTGGAGGCCGCCATTGAGGACGTCTCCATTGCCGCCTGACTTCATTCATGCCAGAGCCTGCAAACCAATTTGCGAAAAATCCTTGACCTGTTGACAAAGTCATCTATAAACCTCGTTTCTATGCTATAATACCAGCGAGGAGGGATAGACAATGATGGGACGACAGAGTGGTCAGATAAGTATGTTAATTCTGGATATAGAAGAACTGATTCCTGAAAATCACTTACTTCGAAAAATCAATCAGATGATATCATTTGACTTTATCTATGACCTAGTGGCATCGTATTATCCTGCCAATGGCCGTCCGTCAGTCGACCCTGTCAGTATGTTTAAAATGTTGCTGGTAGGATATCTCTACGGCATAAAGTCAGAACGCCGACTGGTGCAAGAAATTCAACTGAACATTGCTTATCGATGGTTTTGCGGATATGAGCTTGGAGAGAAAATACCAGATCACTCCACATTTAGCAAGACACGTGTTCGTAAATGGAATGAGAGTGAGCTCTTTCAGCAAATTTTCTTAGAAATTGTCCGCTGCTGCATTGACCAAAGGCTGGTAGACGGCAAAGAAATGGCTGCGGATGGCAGCTACATTCCCGCTGAAGTTTCCAGAAATAGCTGGGTTGATGTAGAGGTAGAAGTTGAAAAAAGTATGCTGAGCTATCTTGACGCTCTGGATCAAGATCTTACGTCACAGCCAGGATTTAAGAAGCCGCCACGCCGTACAGAAACTAAAAAGATTACAACCAGCACAACAGATTCTGAGTGTGGTTATATCCACCACGGGAATAAACGAGGTGTTGGATACCTCATGGAAGCGACCGTAGATTGTAAACATGGAATTGTTACAGGAGTAGACGTATTTCCGGCAAATGAAAAAGAAAGCTTCCTGATTCTGCGACATCTGGAGCGGCAGCAAAAACAGTTGAACCTTTCTATGGAGAAAGTTGCTTTGGATAGAGGGTATGATACTGGCGCTGTTCACAGAGGCTTGGAACTATTAGGAATAACTGGTTATATCCCAACTATCCGCTTCCCTAACGACCCAAGTAAATATGGATTTTCATATAATCCACAACAGGATACGTTTATTTGCCCAATGGGGCAGCCTCTGGTATATCACCGCTTGAACTGCAATCAGTCCACAGGAAAATACCTTCGTTGCTACCAGGTTCAGGGAGATATCTGCAAAAAATGCCCTTCTCGTGAGGGATGCTTTGATGCGACTGGTGCACGTAGAAGAATTCTGGCCAGCAGTTGTTATCCAGCGTTTTATAGAGGGCATTCAAGAGTTAATACGCCGGAATACCTACACATGATGAGAAAGCGAAAAATTTGGGCAGAAGGTAGCTTTGCGGCCATGAAGCGCGAGCACAATCTTTCCACAATACATAAGAGGGGCATTCTCGCAGCCACAGAAGAATGCCTCTTATCTGCCATGGCTTTAAACCTAAAAAGGATGGTTAAAGCCATCTTTTCTCCAATGTTAATGGGTAAAATATGGACTGAGAATATGATTTCTCAGCCCATATTTTATCTTTGTCAACAGGTCCAATCCTTGACACTACCGCAAATCGATGTGAACAACAAAAACACCCCCTTCTCCTGCTGCTAAGTTTTATAAACAGGGAGCCTCCCGGCGGCTGACGGCCGCGGGAGGCTCCCTATAAATTTATATCTATGTCAAATATTTACAGTCTGTTCCTTTCCGGATTTTGCTGCTGTCATGCCGGCTGCCGTGTTTCCTCGCATGGAGTCACCACCACATAATCCCGATATGCAGCCAACACCGCTCCTGCCAGAATGTAGAACATGAAAGCCCTAATATCTGCAGAATAGAACAGCGACACCTCTAACAAATTATACACTAAGCTGCCTACCAGAATCATAGACAGCACTTTCATCCCCAGAGGCGCCGGAGAAAAATAGAGCTTAATAATCTTCACAGACAGCAGCAGGCAGAAGGCCAGGCTCAGCATAAATCCCGGAAGTCCTGTAAAAGACAGCACCTGGAGGAAAGTATTATGGAAATGGGCCTTATGTTTTACTAAGACAGTATTGGCCACAGACATTATTTCCTGGTTCAGGCAACCCCTGAGCAGCCGCAGCGGTTCCTTCTGCATGGTGGGGATAATGCTTTTGTATATATCCAGCCGCCCTGAGTCCTTAAGGCCCCTTTCGTCCTGATACATAAGCGAGGTGTCGGCCGGCGTCTCTCCCGCGCTTTCACCCTCTCCTGAATCAGTCTGAACCTCCTGCAAATCATTGCCGCCGACTGCCGCTACAGCAAAATTTGAAACAAGGCTCACGCCTTTTGCCGCCGTATTGAAGCCAAGATAAACCACAGGCAGCACTACGCAGACCACTGCCGCCGTTACCAGTATTTTTGCGCTCATCTTTTTTAGGGGTCTCCGCTTCATTGCCCAAAGCGCCGCCAGCAGTGCAACACCTATAGAAAAGGCCACTCGTCCGTTGCGGCTGAAAGTCATGGTCAGGCACAGATAATTTACCGCTCCGGCCAGTGTGAGAGCTATACGCCACAGAAGATTTTTCTTTCTGACAAAAAGATATATAAGCAGGAAAAAGCTGATAAAGAACCACATAACACACTCATTGGAGCTCTTACCGAATACGGTAAGTCTGTACATCAGGTCCTCAAAGCCCATCAGCTCTCCATAAAACAGCGGATTTCTGAGTTCTCTCTGCAATATCACGCCATACATTGCCGCCAGGCCCACCAGGGTAAAATAGCCGCTGACAGCTATGCTCATCCAATCCAGAAAGCAGATCCTGTCTTTGGCGCTGAGCGCAACACAGGCTGTGAGAAACACGCAGCCCAGACCTATATCCAGCACTATTGCTCCATCAAAAGTGAGGAAGTAGTCGCCGTTGAGCAGACGTGAAATATATACCCAAAGCCAATACAGAATGAACAGCTTTACCTCCAGCGGTTTCCGGAAACTTTTGAAATACAGGCTGAAGGCGATAAGCACCGGAATAAGATATAGATAATATACGCAATATATTGCGTACCAGAGACCCTCGTTAACATGCTTTACCAGGTAATATAAAAGCACCACAAACACTGCAGCAGCATATATTCGGGTATAGTCCGGCTTTCCGGGCAACTTAATTTTTTCCATCAGCAGTAATCCCTCCTGTATTTCGTACCTGCGGATTGGATTGCTTTTTCAGGCTTCCCCGGCCTCGCCGCTGAAACCCTCGGTACTTTCCTTTATAAACAGCACCCGCAAAGTTGTCAGTATAAGCTTCAGATCCTCTATTATGCTGGGGTTGGATATATATATCAGATCCATTTGCAGCTTTTCCCTGGGCGTGCTGTTGTACTTGCCGTAGACCTGGGCATAGCCCGTGAGTCCCGCCTTGGCCTGGAGGCGCAGCTTGAACTCCGGCAGCTCCCGCTCGTACTTTTCCGCTATCTCGGGACGCTCAGGCCGGGGCCCCACAATGGACATCTCGCCCCTGAGTATACACAGGATCTGAGGCAGTTCATCCAGCCGGAATTTTCTCAGCACCTTTCCCACAGGGGTGATACGCTCGTCCCTGTCTCCGGTGGAGAGGCGGGCCACACCGTCTGCTTCCGCATCTACCCGCATGCTTCTGAATTTTATCAGCATGAAACGCTTCCCGTTCTTGGTCAGCCGCACTTGCTTATAGAAGGCGGGCCCGCCGTCATAGGCCTTTATTATCAGGGCAATAATGAACATGAAAGGCCACAGCACTGCCAGAGCTATCAGCGACAGGGCAATATCCATGAGCCTTTTCAGCACCAGATACCCTACCGTGGGCTCGTTCATGTGCATTTGCAGCAAAGGCATATGATACATGTGTATATGCCTTGCGGAACTCAGAAACATATCGTTTGTAGAAGGCACAACAAAGAATTTCAGTTTTCTGGCTATACAGTAGTCTATGGTCATGGAACGTTCCGTGCTCTGTTCGGCGCAGATGAACACCGCCTCTGCATCCTCCAGCGCCGCCATATCGGAGTCCACACAGTCTTTGAGCTCCATGCTTGCTACCACGCTGAGTCCTCTGTCGGACTGGATTTCCTGCCGGAGATGCAGGGCATTGCTGGTCCCGTCATGTAGCAGCACAGTGCGAAGTCTCGGTACGGAAGAGAAATACCAGCGGTTTACAAATACTATCCAAATCAAAATAATCAGACACTGTACAATATAAACAACAGCCAAAGGCCATACCGGTGCAAACCACTCATACAGCAGACAGATTACCACATACATGAGACCGTCTGCAAGGAAGGCTGAGAGTATCTGGGAAATCATCTGTTCCGCTCTGCGCTGCATGCCAATGGAAAAAGCCTCGTATACATTGGTCAGAAGGAAGTAGAGCATCATAAAAAGGAATATTACGGCCGCGTTGCCCTTATACTGATAGCTTATAGAGATGACCTCATTATAATAAAGAAGCCAGCCTTCGGCAAAGGACAGGGTGATAAGCGCAATGTTAATCAATTTGAAAAAGGACATCCCCACCCTGCTTCTGATCGTGTTCATTCCTCTCGTTCCCTCACATTTTCCTGTCTATTTCGTCAGTAAAATAAACTCAATATACCTGCGGCAGATCTATGCCGCAGGCAGCTGCAAAAACTTTCTCATACTCCAGGCCCGACTGTATACGTACACTTGTCCCAGGTTCCGGATTTGATAGACAAAAAGCACAAATTCTTAAAGTTTTATAAGAATTATAAATCACAACAGGACAATTGTCAATCTTGCTCAGAGGCTGTCCCTTCGGTTTTAAAGCCGCCGTCGCGCCTCTTTTCTCCCACGACCTCTCCCTGTGGAAAAAAGTATTCTTTTCCGCTGCTCATTTCCTGCTCCACGGCAAGGCTCTGTCCTTTTCCCGTCATCACAAAATATTGACAGAGCCTTGAATAGGGAGTAAAATCTCTTTGTTTAGGCATATGTTTTTTGCATGATAAAGGCGAATTTCGCCGGAGGGCAGAGAGCGGGGATTTTGTATAATGGGTAAACGCATCTGGATAATAAATCAATATGCCTCCCACCTGGAGACCCGCCACCTGGAGTTGGGCAAGGTCTTTGCGGAGAAGGGATACTCTGTCACGGTCATCACATCTTCCTATCATCACGGCAAAAGGGAATATCTTTTCAGCGAGCCTGTAAAGCAGGTACAGCGCCAGGAGAATTTCAATTACGTTTATCTGCACTCCTCCCCGGAATATAAAAGCAACGGCGTGAAGCGGGTGCTGAACATGTTGGACTTCTGCCGCCGATTTCTGCAGGAACAGTCCCGGATCGCAGCCTGGTTCGGCCAGCCGGACTTCGTCATTGCTTCTTCCGCCCATCCTTTTGTATGGGAGCTGGGCTTTAGCTGCGCCAGAAAGTATAAAGCCAAGTTCATTGCCGAGTTTAGAGATATTTGGCCTCTTTCTCTGGTGGAAGTCCAGGGCGTAAGCCCGAACCACCCACTGGTGAAACTTTTCTCAATAATTGAAAAACGGGCTTACCGCCGCTCCGACGCCATTGTTTCTACCATGCCTTTTGCTTGGAAGCATGTGTGTCGGGTTTCCGGTGTCTCCAAAGGCAAGGTCCACTGGATGCCAAATGGTCTGAACACCGGCGAAATTGACCTCTGGGACAATCAGCAGACCTCCCTTCCGGAGGATCTTGATGATTTTCTGGATAATCACTGGTGCTGTGTCTATGAAGGCAGCATTGCCAAGTGTGAGCACATTGATTATCTGTTGGAGACTTTCCGCTATGTAAATTCTTCGGATATCGCCCTGGCCATAGTAGGTGACGGCGGCGAAAAAGCCGCTCTGATGCGGCGTGCCGAAGAATTGGGGCTTCAAAATGTCCGCTTCTTCCCGGAAGTGAGCAAGCAGCAGGTGAGGGCCCTGCTGCTCAGAGCCGGCTGCTGCGTGGCCGCCATTCATGTGCTGCCCATCTATGAATACGGACTAAGTATGAACAAGCTCAGCGACTACCTCTACTCCGGCAAACCTACGATCTTCGCCTGCGGCGTGGACAACGTGGTGGCCCAGGCGGGACATTTCTCCCTTCCCTACGCTGATACTGAACTTATGGCTAAGACCATAGTCAAGGTGCGGAGCCTCCCTCATGAAAAACTGGATGAGTTGGCTTTAAGAGGACGTGCCACCATCAAAAAGCAATACGACTACAACGTGATTGGGGAGAATTACCTCAGGATGTTGGCGGAGCTGTAAAAATATTAACATTATAGTTTGCAGGAGGCTTATTAAAATTGAAAGATTATATTCGCTGTACAAGATGCATCATGGACAATGTTTCCGATGACACCATAAGTTTTGACAAAAACGGACACTGCAATTACTGTACCAGAGCTCTGGGGCAGATAAATACCTCCCTATATTTTCCCAATGAGCTTGGAGAATCTAAACTGAAAGCTATTCTCGAAGAGATAAAGGCTGCCGGAAAAGGGAAAAAATATGACTGTATAATGGGCATCTCAGGAGGCCTGGACTCCTCCTATTTGGCATACCTGGGTCACAAATGGGGTCTGCGTATACTCGCAGTACATATTAATGATGGTTTCGATACGGAGATTTCCAGGAAAAACATTAGCAAGCTGGTAAGCGCCTGCAATATCGATATGCTCACCGTGACCCCCGACCCTTACCAGTTTAATGCTCTTACAAAGGCCTATATGAAGGCCGGTGTTCCAAATCTTGCTGCGCCTCAAGATAATGTTCTTTTTGCCTTCCTTTATGACATAATCCGAAAAAACCACATTTCCTATTTTCTCTCCGGTGAAAATTTTGCTCTGGAGTGTATCCTGCAGCGTGGCAATACCCATTCAGCCTATGACTTAAAGAATATGCGCTCCATCCATCGCCGCTTTGGCGAGGCTCCCATAGACAAACTCAAATTTATTTCCTATTATCGCAAACTCTTTGACTCAAAGATTCTGGGACTCAAGACGCTGCGGCTTCTTGATCTCATAGATTACAATCGGAGCAGGGCCTTCCGCGAGCTTTATGACTTCTGTGGCTTTGAATATTATGGAAGAAAGCACCTTGAAAACATACTCACTGCTTTTGTTCAGCTGTATTGGATGCCAAAGAAATTTGGCGTGGACAAACGTAGCTCCCATTTGTCCAGCATGATAGTTTCCGGTCAGATGACCAGAGAAGAAGCTCTTAAAGAGCTGGAGGAGCCACTCTATGACGAAAAGATGATGGCCGAATATATCGCCGTTATCAAAGAGAAACTCAGCATCAGCGACAGGGAATTTGAGGAGATCATGGCTGCTCCTTGTCACCAGCATGAGGAATACGGCGTTGATCATAAGGCTCTCCTGATCAGGGCTTTTCTCAAGCACATAACCAACCGATAAACGCAGCTTCCCTGTAAACTGTCTGCCCGTTTCATCTGTTATATTTCTTTTTATCATACTGATATCTTTTAAAGATCTTATTGGCAAAAAACCATAACGGATCTGTGTATTTAATTACAGAGAGGATAATTGTCATGCTTTATAATGAGCTGAAAAAACACAGAACAAAACTGGCCGTTGTAGGCCTGGGTTATGTGGGTCTGCCTTTGGCGGTGGCCTTTGCCGAGGAAGGCATAGACGTCATCGGTTACAACCGCAGTCAGAACCGCATCGATATGTACAGAAGCGGCGTGGATCCTACCCATGAAGTAGGCGATGAGCGTATTGCTGCCTCCACTGTGGACTTTACCGCCGATCCTTCCCGGCTGAAAGAAGCCAAATTCATTATCGTTGCTGTTCCCACTCCTGTGGACGAGGGTCATGTCCCCGACCTCAGTCCCGTTACCAGTTCAACAGCAGTCATAGGACGCAACCTTTCCAAGGGCAGCATCATCGTCTATGAGTCTACCGTCTATCCCGGAGTCACCGAAGATATTTGCATACCTATTCTGGAAAAGGAATCGGGCATGAAGTGCGGCGCGGACTTCTTTGTTGGCTATAGCCCCGAGCGCATCAATCCCGGTGACAAGGTCCACACCCTGCGCACTATTCGAAAGATCGTCTCCGGAATGGACACGGAAGTCTGTGAGGAAGTTGCAAAAGTATACGAAATAGTCATAGATGCCGGTGTTTTCAAAGCCTCCTGCATCAAGGTTGCCGAGGCCGCTAAGGTCATCGAGAATTGCCAGCGGGATGTAAATATCTCTTTTGTCAATGAGCTGTCCAAAATTTTTGACCGCTTGGATATCGACACCGCTGAAGTCATGGAGGCTGCCGGCACCAAGTGGAACTTCCTCAAGTATAACCCCGGGCTTGTGGGCGGGCACTGCATAGGCGTGGACCCATATTACCTCACCTATCGGGCCGAGCAGGTGGGATATACCAGCCAGGTGATCCTGGCTGCCCGCCATGTAAACGACAGCATGGGCCGCTATGTTGCCCAGGGCGCCATCAAGCAGATGGTGAAAGCCGGAAAGTGCGGCAAGGATGCAAGGGTTGCCATTTTGGGTTTTACTTTCAAGGAGAACTGCCCCGATACCCGCAACACCAGGGTGATTGATATCATTAAGGAATTTGCCGAGTACGACATTACTCCGGTGGTTGTTGACCATTGGGCAGACAAGCCCGATGTTTACAGGGAATACGGATTGAAGCTGGAGGAGGACTCCGTCCTTAAGAACATGGACGCAATCATAATTGCTGTAGCCCACAATGAGTACAGGAATATTACCATGGAACAGCTGGACGCCATGTATGCTCCCGGCGTGAAAAAAGTGCTTATCGATGTAAAGGGGATACTGAATAAGAGAGAATATCAGGATGCAGGCTATCTCTACTGGAGGCTTTGATTTATGGACAGGAAAATCTGTGTAGTGGGCGGCGGCGCCTGGGGAGAAAAACACATCCGCACCTTAAACGAGCTGGGTGCTCTGGCCGCTGTGGTAGAGACAAATGTCCAGCGGCTGGCTTATCTCAGGGAGAAATATTCCTGTGAAGGATACACCTCTCTTGATGAGGCCATTGCAAAAAGATATGACGGTTATGTGGTCGCCGCTCCCGCGGAACTGCACTATGAGCTTGGCTATAAGATTCTGGATGCCGGTCTGCCGGTGATAATTGAAAAGCCTCTCACCCTCAGTTCCCGTGAGGCTCTCAAGCTGGTGGAGCTGGCCCGGGAGCGGGATGTGTCCTTTATGGTGGCCCATATTCTTCTCTTTCATCCTGCTATACGCAAAATCAAAGAGCTTATTGACTCTGGAGAGATAGGCCGGCTTTACTATCTCTACTCCACCCGCATCAAGTTTGGAGTAGTGCGCACCGAGGAAAATGTTTTCTGGTCCTTCGCCCCTCACGATATTGCCATTCTGGATTACCTTGTGGGCTCTCCCGCCGAAAGGATCCAGGTCACCAAGGGGAACTTTCTTCAGGAAAACATCTGCGATTATGCCATGGCCCAAATGGAATATCCCAACAACATCAAGGCCCATATATTCACTTCCTGGCTCCATCCCTTCAAGGAACAGCGCCTGGTGGCGGTGGGCAGCGAAGGCATGATCTGGTTTGACGACGCCTCGGACAAACAGGTCTACCTGTGCAAAAAACACGTGGAATGGGATAATGGACATCCCATACTCATGCAGAGCGACGGGGAAGCAGTGCCCTATGAAAAAGCGCTGCCTCTTACCGAGGAACTCAAATACTTTATCGACCACCTGGACAAAAAGCCGGAGATCTCCTCCGGCAAGGCCGGATATGATGTGGTCCGGGTACTTGAGACTGTGCTTCAGTAGTGGGAGGCGGCGGTATGAGTTTTTTCCTGCATGAGAGCAGCTATGTGGATGACAATGTTGAGATAGGCGAGGGCACAAAGATTTGGCATTTCTGCCACATCCAGAGAGGCGCCAGGATAGGTAAGAACTGCTCTCTTGGCCAGAATGTGAATGTCTCAAACAACGTGGTTATGGGTGACGGCTGCAAGCTTCAAAACAACGTCTCTCTTTACGAAGGCGTGGAACTTGAGGATTATGTCTTTTGCGGTCCATCCTGTGTGTTTACCAACGACCTGACTCCAAGAGCCAAATACCCCAAGGGCAGCGCAGGCTACAAAAAAACTCTGGTCCGTCGGGGAGCTTCCATTGGTGCCAACGCCACCGTAGTCTGTGGTCACAGCATTGGCCCCTGGGCAATGATTGCCTCCGGCGCTGTGGTCACAAAGGATGTGAAGGCCCATGAGCTGGTATCCGGCGTGCCGGCAAAACACATGGGCTGGGTCTGCGAATGCGGCCAAGTATTGAAAGGCGGTCTTTCCTGTCCGATTTGCGGCAGAAATTACAGAGAGACCAATGCCGGTCTGGAGGAGATTATTTAATGCAGTTTCGAGATTTGAAAAGACAATATCAGGTACTCAAACCGCAAATAGATCAGGCCGTAACCAAGGTCATGAGCGATGCAAATTTTATATCCGGCGCACAGGTCGCCGCTTTGGAGGACCGGCTGGCCAAATATGTGGGGGTTAAGCACTGTATAAGCTGTGCCAACGGCACCGACGCTCTCAAGTTGGCTGAAATGGCCTATGGGATAGGGCCGGGAGATGCTGTTTTTGTGCCGGATTTTACCTTCTTTTCCAGCGCCGAGACAATAGCCGACCTGGGAGCGACTCCGGTTTTTGTGGATGTCTGCCGTGATACTTTCAACCTTGACCCAGTCAGCCTGGAAAGAGAAATTGACCGCACTGTTTCCCAGGGGCTGCTCAAGCCCAAAGCGGTGGTTGCCGTGGATCTGTTCGGTCTTCCCGCTAATTATCCCCAGCTGCGCAGAATATGTGATAAATACGGGCTGCTGCTCATTGAGGACGGGGCTCAGGGCTTTGGCGGCAGGATAGGGGACAGGGTTGCCTGTTCTTTCGGTGATATCTCCACAACCTCTTTTTTCCCGGCAAAGCCGCTGGGCTGCTACGGCGACGGTGGAGCAATTTTTACTGATAATGATGAAATTGCCGTCCTCCTTCTCTCTTTACGGGTCCATGGCAAAAGTCCGGAGGATAAATATAACAACCTGCGTCTTGGCATGAATTCCCGGTTGGACACCATTCAGGCTGCAATACTGGATGTAAAACTGACCGCTTTTGAGGACTATGAGCTGGATACCGTCAACCGGGCAGCAAAGATGTACGATGAGCTTCTTTCCGGCAAGCTGCGCACTCCTGTTATTCCTCAGGGATTCTATTCCAGCTGGGCCCAGTATACCCTGCGCCTGGACAGCCGGGAGCAGCGGGATGCTCTTCAGGCCGCTTTGAAGGCAAAAGGAATTCCCACCATGGTCTATTATCCCCGGGGCATGCACCAGCAGGGTGCTTTCTCCGGTCTGCCTTACAGCGGGCAGTGCCCTGTGAGCGAGGAGCTGTGCTCCTCAGTGCTGTCTTTGCCTATGCACCCATATCTTACAGAAGAAGATATCCAAATGGTCTGCTCTGCCATTCTGGAGCAGCTCTGATTTAAAAAGCCGCGTGAGGAAAGATTATCTCTGTTCCTCACGCGGCTTTTTTATTTTTTGTTTTCCATGGCATTTTTATAATCTTCTATTATATCTTTTGCAATCTTTTCCGGGTCATGCCACTTTTCTACATACTGCCGGGATTTCCTGGCTATATTTTCTAGTTCTTCCTTATGCTCGATGTAGTATTTCAGTTTCTCATAGAGGTCTTCCTTTGTAACACGGATGATGGGCATATCCTTAGCCATCTCTTCCGGTATCCATTTCATGTCCTGCTGGCGGATATAGCACATTACCGGCTTGCCCATGGCCATGCACTCTACGGCAAAGCCGCCGTAAAAGCCCACCATTAGCTGGTCCACAGCAATGTCCGCTCTCTTATAGTACTCTATGACCTGGGTAGTGGGGATATTCTGAAGCAAGAGATATTCTATGTCATAGCCCTCATTTTTCAGCCGTTCTATTGCAGCATCTACATGCTCAGTGCCTTTGACTTTCTTATGTGTAGGGGCATGGAGTATAACGGTCTTTTTCCTGCTATAATCGCTGTAGCAGGGTTGCCATTCATAGGGCTGTAGCTTTGTATAAGGCCTGAACTTAGCCTTTTCGGGCAATATATTCAGCAGGTCAGGATTAGTGCCATACATAATGTCAGAGTTTTTTTCAAAGAACTCTATCTTATATCGCTTCATCCTGTCCTTCTTTCTCTGACAGCACACATCCTCTGGAGTATAAAAGGTGTTGTCATAATGCTCCAGACAGTAATCCGCCTGCCGTGCGTCGCTGCCCTGATAGGTGACGGCAATAACTTTGTTCAGCTTTTTAAATAATCTCACATCCAGGCCGAATAGAAGTTTGGAGTCAAAAAAGAACACGGGAGACCCGAAATTATAATGCAAAACGTCATATTTCTTTGTTCTGAAAACAAGGAACAAGAGCAGCCGCACTCCTTGATACAAATAGGTCAGCTTATTATTTTTTTTAACTGGGAAAATTAAATCTGCCTCTGACTCATTGCTGTATATATCCGGGTCGCATATCAGTACGGTGCTGTCTTCTCCGTTTTTCTTTTCTCCAATAGAGAGATTGTAGGCGTTGGATCCCACAGAACGTGGTAAATGAAGTATTTTCATAAATTTCCCTTCTTGAACCTATCCACATAGTCAGCAATTGTCTTGTCCAAACCTTCGTCAAAACTGGTCATGAATTCGAAGCCTATGGAGCGCAGCTTTTCGTTGGAAATCTCAAACTTTTTAATATCTCCAATAGTCCAGTCATCATAACGGGGGCTCAGATCCTCCCTGTGCATACGGCGCAGAAGCTCATCGCACATCTGCTGCACGGTAACATTTACTCCCGAGGCGCAGTTATATACCTCTCCCTTTGTAGTGGTATTGGCAGCCACAAACAGATTGGCATTTACCACATCCTTTACGAAGGTAAAAGATCTTTCTTGAGTTCCGTCACCAAAGATTGTGGGGTTCCTGCCGTTCAAAATAGCATAGATAAATATTGGAATCACTCCGCCAAAGGTTCCCCACTCCTGACGCTGACCGTATACGTGAAAATATCGCAGGATGGTCGTGTCCAGGTTATACAGCTGCTCAAAAACTTTTACATAGCGCTCGCCTGCCAGCTTGCTGACACCGTAATAGGACACCGGCTCCAGTGGATGGGTCTCAGTCTGGGGCAGTATCTTTGCCTCACCATAAACCGAGCCGGTGGAAGCATGCACCACTTTCTTTACACCCAGATCTCTGGATAGCTCCAGGACATTAAAAGTACCTGTACCGTTCACCAGCAGATCCTGGCGCGGGTCCTTCAAGCATACATTTTTCTTGGAAGCGGCCTCATGAAAAACCAAATCCACACCGTCAAAGCATTTTTTCAGGCTGTCATAGTCGGTTACATCGCACTCAACATCTTTGAAATGCTTGTTCTTCATAAATGGAGCCACGTTGGCTTTTTTCCCCGCAATATAGTTGTCCACATTTACAACATCAATACCTATGTCCAAAAGTTCTTCAATAATGTTGCTGCCGATAAAGCCCGCCCCGCCGGTTACCAAGGCTTTCTGGTATTTTCTGCCTATCTCGCTCTTTATACTTTTGATGTCCATTATTATTCTTCCTTTTAAATTTCTATTCTTCTGATAAATTTAGCAGGGTCCCCCGCATAAACACTGTTTGAAGGAATATCTTTTGTTACCACCGAGCCGGCTCCTATCATCACATTATCCCCTATGGCAACTCCACCCAAGATTATTGAATTTGCTCCCATGATAACATTGTTTCCTATGACTACCGGAGTTTCTTCCAGAGGCACATATTTGATTGCTTTTTCTTTCTCTTTATATCCAGAGTAGGGGTGTTTTGAGGTGAAAATTTTGGTTCCCGTTCCTATGCTTACATCATTTCCTATTTTAAGGCCGCCGTACCCGCTCAAATAACAATTATGCTGGACAGAGACTCCGTCGCCCATAACAATGTTTTCCGGCTCAGTTATTATACATCCGCTCTTTATTACGCAGTGATTTCCCATCTTAATTATTTTCTTATAGAGAGCAGTTCTTTCATGGTTTTTCAGTTTGGAATTTTTATATATTATCGCTTCTATTCGTTTAGCAATCAGCCACTTGATTATTTTTCTCCAGCAGTTCATTTATTTCATCTCCTCTCGATGTATAAACCCATGTTTCATTCCTTTGCTCAGACCCAGGGCATATTTTTTTAGAAGCGAGAAGGTTTCCTTAAACACTTTGGTTCTGAACATAAGGATAAACCAAATCGTATTCGGCACAGCTATACAAATGAGTATACGCAGGATAAAATTTGCCAGCGTGTACTCAGGCGTAAGCCTTCTGCACAGACTTACCGTCAGAATTCCGGTGATAAATACCGCAAAGAAATACGCTATATATTGAATATATATCTTCAGACATCCCCTGCCGAAAAATTTTCTGAACACAATATATGGATCAAGGCAGGTCATCCCTATCATCGCCAGAGTTGTTGCAAAGACTACGCCCTCCAGCCCCCAACGGAACGCTACGCCGAAAAGCAAAGACAGGCCCACATTCAAAATAGCAGATATAACATACCTGTATCTCGCTTGCCAATAGAGCCCTGCAGCCTGAATGAACTTCATCGGGGTGAAATCCATTCCGTTTATCATAAAATTGATACACAGCAGTGAAGTCACCATTTCAGGCAGCAGCCATTCCTCGTTTATCCAGATACCTCCTATAAAAGGGTCAATCAGAACCCACAGGCAGATAAAGCAAAAACCGTACATCCAGGTGAAAATCATATTCATACAGCTGTACAGTTTCAGGCTTTTTTCTTTTCCTTCCACCTCAATATAGTTTCCTAGGCTGGGAACTATAGAGGCTGAGATCATGGTAAATACACTGTTTACAAAGGCAACAATAAGAGTGTAGTTCGTATATTTCCCAATCAGCGCCAGGCCTCCGGCCAAAGTTGCGGAAATGATAATTGAATCGGCAGAGTCCAGTGCACTTCTGCTTATTCTTGAAATAGAGAGCGCCCCTATATTTAAAAAAATACTTTTCCTTGTTTCCGGTAATACGGATACATATTTTTTTTCTTTTATATAGGGATATCTGCTGTCAACCTTGTTGGCCAAAAACAGATTAGTTACAATAACACCCAAAATGCCGGCCACCGTATAGGTATAAAAGGTATTTGCAGATCTGGCCGGCATCATCAGCAAAATGAGAATCTGGGCAAGAGATGTGAGCAGGCTTATTACCGTTGACCAGAGATTGACGACATATTTTTTTTGATCCGCAATCAGCAGGGTCGATTTATAGGAAAAGAAAAAATACGAAACCGAGGAATTAATAAGATACAGCAGATACAGGACATTAAGATTAAGTCCCTCTATTCTGTCTTTTACGATATATGGCAAAATCGGTATCAGGCAAAGGCCTATGCCCAGGATGAAAAGGCCTATTGCCAGATATGCCTTTCGATACATGGCCATCAGAGCTTTTACCTGCTCTGTGTCACCTTCCGCCAAAGGCCTATATAAGGCATAGGATATGGCGTTGCCAATTCCCAACTCTGCAATATTCAAGACATTCAGTATACTGGAAAAGAGGCCGCTCGCTCCCAGGAACTCTTTTGAAAGTCTGTAAACAAATACGGTCTGCACAATGAATATTGCACCGTCTTTCAGCAGCATCTGTAAAAGTCCGGTACTCACATTGCGGGAAATATTTCTTGATCTCATTTCTGCCGGATTTAGAACTTTAGACTGTCTCAGAAATCGGCGTTGCCGGTAGTTCTGGGGTGGAGCTCCACGTCCCGGATATTGCTCACGCCGGTGAGGTACATGACCATGCGCTCAAAGCCCAGGCCGTAGCCCGCATGGCGGCAGCTGCCGTAGCGCCGCAGATCCAGGTACCACCAGTAGTCCTCTTCCTTCAGGCCCAGCTCTGCCATGCGCTTGGTGAGCATATCCAGACGCTCCTCGCGCTGGCTGCCGCCTATGATCTCGCCCACGCCGGGCACCAGGCAGTCCGCTGCGGCCACGGTCTTGCCGTCGTCGTTCATGCGCATGTAGAAGGCCTTGATATCCTTGGGGTAATCGGTA
>ERZ827478.646-NODE-646-length-32820-cov-16.495834_pt1 | contig 32820 bp, 30 predicted proteins | sample MGYA00519705_ERZ827478 | MGnify/ENA primary metagenome ERZ827478 (study PRJEB31778, sample SAMEA3449318) | human gut metagenome | biome: human gut; feature: human-associated habitat; material: faeces | place: United Kingdom | collected 2010/2012 ... | reverse complement strand
TGTTGCTCAGGAACTTATAAATAAAGTTAAATCAAAGTGTTGCGGAATTAAGGTTAGCGGAAATAGTCGCCCGTCAGGGCGACGGAAAAATTCAGTTTTGCTCTCCCATATATTCTCGGAAAATGCTTTTATGAAAGCATTCCTTTCCAATATAAGTTTGCGTCCTTCGTGCTATGCTTGTCCGGCCAAGAGCGGGAAATCGGGGAGCGACATAACCTTGGGAGATTTCTGGGGAGTGGAGCGGGTCTTGCCTGAGTTTGACGATGACAAGGGAGTAAGTGTGGTTCTGGGTTTTACAGAGAAAGGGAAACAATTGTTGGAAGCGGTCTTGCCTTACGAGCGTTTGTCCGTAGATTATGCTACTGCCATAGCCTGCAATCCTTTCATGCTGGCATACATCTTAGACAAGACACCGGAAAAAAGCAGATAATGGACGATGTGGCCGGTAAATTGCAGCTGCCTTGCCGGAGCTTTATCCCTGATGCTGAGAAAGTATGTGTGCTCCCTTCGGTCGGGCAATGGCTGGCAGCTTTTGACCGTGCCGGCTTTGTGATAACCGATTCTTTTCATGGATGCGTGTTTTCGATTCTCTTCCGGAAGGATTTCATCGTTATATTAAACAAGGACAGGGGAGCCGACCGTTTCCATTCTTTGTTGAAACTGTTCGGACTGCAAAACAGGTTGATAAGCGGATACGGGGATTTGGAAAAAAGAGCCGGCGAACTGTTCAAACCGATAGATTATGCGGCAGTCGAAGAAAAGCTCTCGCGCCTGAAGGCGGACAGTCTGCGTTTTCTTCGGGAAGCCTTGACAAAATAGTTTTAAAAATTATCATTCATAAGAATAGCTTCCTCAGTTAACCAGAGATTCCACATCGGTCGACACAAACAATCTCTATCAAGAATGCAAATCACAACAGAGTCATCCGTAGCTTCCATGAACAAGCCCAAGATTTCCATCATTGTTCCGGTCTATAACACCGAGCTGTACTTGCGGGAATGCATAGAAAGCATTCTGCGGCAGTCCTTTATGAATTTTGAAGTGTTGTTGGTGGACGATGGTTCCACAGACGCTTCAGGCAGCATTTGTGAAGACTACGCTACCAAGGACACTCGGATAAGGGTGTTTCATCAAACGAATCAAGGAGTGACAGCTGCCAGAAAATGCGGCATACTTCATTCGAATGGTGAATATCTTTGCTTTGTAGATTCAGATGACACAATCACGTCTGATGCATTGGCGATTTTGACGGAACCTTTGCAAAGAGATATCAGGGATATAGACGCTGTGGTCAGTTCTGCCAATAAAGATGCCTTCATTTCCGGCCATGAATATGTCAGGATGCTTCTTGAAAACGAGAAAAGCGGTTCGCTTTGTGGAAATCTCTATAAAAGAAGTTTATTCAAGAATTGCCGTTCATTGGATTTGGATAAGGATTTCCCAATAGGGGAAGATTATATCACCAATCTTGAATTGGGCTTGAAAATAAAACAGATTGTTTGCCTTACGGTATCTATTTACAATTACCGTTATAACCCGGCTTCGGTCATGCATGTCAGGACATATACGTTAGCTTATGAAGAGAAATTTCGGGAAACCGTTGAAAAAACATTGGGAAGCGAGATTGAAAACTTTGAAGAAGCTTGGTATAAATGTCAACTTCGGACATTGGAAACTATGATTGTGCATCGCGTGAGGTTTTCTTACGACAGGCCTTGGATTCATAGGTTATTAAAACTCAGGCATAACTACTCTTCTCTTACTCTCCGCCAAAAGATAATCTTAAGGGTTCGTCATGCGGTTTTATGCCGTTATCTATTAGGTATCGAAGTCCGGATAAAAGAAAGGTTAAAATGCAAATGAAGTCACAGGGAATGCCAGTTGTATCCATTATTGTTCCGGTTTATAATGTCGGGTCATACTTGCGGGAATGCATAGAGAGTATCTTGCGGCAGTCCTTTACAGACTTTGAACTCTTGCTTATCGATGACGGGAGTACAGATTGTTCCGGTTCGATTTGCGATGAATATGCAGAGAAAGACTGTCGGATAAAGGTGTTTCATAAGGCGAACGGTGGTGTAAGTTCTGCACGGAATTGGGGACTCGAGAATGCAAATGGTGAGTATGTAATCTTTGTGGATAGTGATGACTATTTATTGGATGGCGCGCTTGATATATTGGATGAGAATGCTTCAGATTTAACTATTTGCTCTTTTGAAACTTTTGTAGAGGAAGGTGAACGGTGTGTTCATATGCAGGATAATAGAATTTTATCCGATGAGGCCTCTTTAAGAGATTTCTATTCTTTAAATTTAAATACCATATTGTTAAGAAATCCATGGAGCAAAATTTTTAGACGGAATTTAATTGGCGCATTGAGATTTGATAAGAAAATACGTGTAGGGGAAGACACTGTTTTTGTGATGAAATATTTGCTAAATGTAAAATCATGTAGAGTATCAGACAAGCTATTTTATGCATATAGGGTATATAACATCTCCTTTTTTTCTAAATATAATTTAGGAATAAGTGAATCAATATATATTTTATCTCAATTATTGGAAGCTTATGACAAATTAAATGTGTATTCTCTTGATTTCGAAAAATGGATGTTGCTCGATTATAGATTAATGTGTCGAAAAGAATTAGATAAGCATCCAAGGCAATGGTATAAAAATCCAATCGTTAAATCCATTTATAATAGAATAAAAAGGCGTATGGGTTGGAAATTTAGAATTAGATATGCATTGTTATCAATGCCACTATTTATACGGATGAGTAATTTCATAAAAGATAAATAGACTTTATATATGCCTGCAGTTTCTATTATTGTACCGGTTTATAATGTCGAACATTATTTGTCGGAATGTTTGGATAGTATATGCAATCAAACGTTCACAGATTTTGAGGTGTTGCTGGTGGACGATGGTTCTACTGACACCTCAGGCAGCATTTGTGAAGACTACGCTACCAAGGACACTCGGATAAGGGTGTTTCATCAAACGAACCAAGGCGTTTCATCCGCCCGCAATTTGGCGTTGGACCACGTTCAAGGGCGTTACGTATTGTTTTTGGATGCCGATGATTTTTGGTACGTGGACACGTGTTTGGAAACTTTGGTCAAAGAAGCGTTGCGGACGGATGCAGATATTGTGCGGGGAGAATACAAGGCTGTGGATGAGCAGGGCAATGACTTGTTTGCGCGAAAGATAAACAGACGGAAGATGAAGCAGGCTTATCGGCTTGTCTCTTCGGCCACATTCTTAAAGGATATTATACAAGGGGAATTCTTTTTAGTTTTATCTCTAATTAAAGCAGATAAAGTAAGTCAAATCCGTTTCAGAAAAGGACAGGTTTTCTTGGAAGACATGGATTTCTATGCCCGTCTGATGCTGCAACCCTTGAAATGTGTGTTTGTTCCATGCAGGTTTTATGCGTATCGGAAATATGCCCAAAGTGCTTCCTCCAGTTTGTCTATGAAGAAATTTGAAGATTCTTTTCTGATTATAGGGAATTTGAATGCTTATGCAACCAATGCAAATGATTCTATCTTAAGGAAAACCTTGGGAGAATATTCCGTTTTAATGTACTATTGGGGAATGGGAGCGATTGCAGATTTTTGTTACGCCAACCGGTTCCTAATCATAAACCGTTTGAATTTAAAGGAGAGACAACAAGAGGTCAAAAAACTGATGTGGAAATATCGGGTGTTTAATAGGGCATCCATCTTCGTACTATTACCGCCGATAATGTGTATTCCCTTGATGCGATATAGAAATTGCATCATAAGGCTTGGAAAACATGCCTTATCAAAGTTCCTTTTATGAAATAAAAGTAGTGAAGCTATGAAAAAAAATATCGTCCCCATCGCTTTTGCTTTTGACAATAATCTGGTGATACCGGCCTGCATCTGTATCTCCTCGCTGCTGATGAATGCCCGTCCGGACACGTTTTATGACATTTTTATTCTGCATTCTCCCAAAGAGAAACTAACCAAAGAGAAACTGGACTTGCTGCCGCATTATTATTCCAACTGTAGGTTGCAATACCGCAAGGTGGACGCTACCTTCGACGATGCTTTTGAGATTCGAGGCATTACGACGCCGACCTATTATCGCTTGTTGATCCCTGATTTAATTCCAGAATACGATAAAGTTATTTATTCAGATGTAGATGTTATTTTCAGAATGGATTTGAGCCAGTTATATCAATCAGATTTGGCCGGTTATCTATTGGCTGCGACAAAGGATTTGGGCCTCAATTTGAGTAAAGAGGGGAAAGAGTATATAGTTTCCACTCTCGGATTAATACAAGGAAATTATCTACAGGCCGGATTTATCATAATGAACAATGCGTTGATGCGTAAAGATAAGAAGGAAAAACAATTGAAAGCATTGGCCAAACAAAAATACAAGCATCAGGATCAAGACATATTGAATATTGCATGTCAAGGGAAGGTGCTTTATTTGCCACCGTGTTATAACATGACTAATTATTCATATAATTACATGTTGCATAATTACGACATGGTTGAAACGCTATATACTGATGAAGAGATAAGGTTTGCTTTGTCGCATGGTAACATTCATTATAATGGCCAAAAGCCATGGAAAGGCTATTGTATCAATTTCGACATCTGGTGGGAATATTATCGAAAGTCTCCTTTTTTCGATGAGAAGTTTTATTATGACTTCTTTGCAAAGAAACTGGATGAATATGACCGACTTTCGTTGTGGAAACGTATCAAGATATTGGGGCGATATTTTATTCATGGACGAACCGATAATTGAAGAACACAAAAAAATCAGTATCAATGAACCGTGTAGCAGTTTTAATAACGGTATTTAACCGTTTGGATAAGACCATAAAGTGTTTGGATGCCCTTTTTGCTTCGTTGGCCAATGTGCCGGAAGTGTTGACAGACATCTACGTGACAGATGACGGCAGTACGGACTCCACTTCTTCTGTCTTACGAGAAAGATATGCAGGAAAGTCTTTGCTTTTATTGCAAGGTGATGGCAACCTGTTTTGGAATGGAGGCATGAACCATTCTTGGAGGGCAGCACTGAAACATGGCGGGTATGACGGCTATCTGTGGCTGAACAATGATACGGTGGTCTTCACGAACTTATGGCAGGAACTCCGCGAAGCGGATGCTTATGCTTACAAGCACTTTGGGAAAAGAGGCGTTTACATCGGATCTACCTGCAATGCGGAAGGCAAACTGACTTATGGCGGCTTTGACTTTGTCAATCACTGGACGCTGAAAGATAAATTTCTGATTCCTGATGGCAAGAACTTCCAATCCTGTCAATGCGGACATGGCAATGTCACCTATATTTCGCATGAAGTGACGGAGGTTATGGGTGTGTTGTGCGACGGTTATCACCATGGAGGCGGAGACCACGACTATACTTATTTGGCCTACAAAAAGGGATTCCCGGTATTTATCCTGCGTGAATTTGTGGGACAATGCGAAAACGACCATAAGGAAGACGGTTTTTATGACTTCGTAAGAATGGGATTAAAAGAACGCATTCGTTATCTGAATTCGCCTTTAGGATATAACCTGCATAATACGTTGCTATTTCAGAAGCGTTGTTTCCCTTACCGTTATCTCGCAGTATGGGTGTTTGGCTATGCACGAGCGTTGTTTCCAAAGATGTATATGAGATTATATAGGGCGCTTAGGAGGTGATGATATGAATGCAAAAGAAAGAGGCAATATGAAGACACAGAAAATATGGAATTTGATTGGAAAAATCTTCTATTTGGGGGTTAATAGAATCAAACTGGGCGATAACCGTTCTATTCATAACTGGATAACCATAGGGGACAGGCAATCCTATAGACAGGCAAACATACAAGCGTTCGATGGGCTTCGTACTTTATATGCCCATACTTTTTGGCATGGGGAATTAAATATAAGGCAGATGCTTTCCATAAAATCATTTTTATGTACGCAACCAAAGGAATTGTTCAAGTTATGGATTTGGTTGGATGGGGAGGAATATTATGAGAAGGCATTGAAAAATGAAGATTTGGTTGAACTGATTCACTCCCAGAAGGGGAGGGTTCAGCTAAAGAAATGGGATTTGCAGAAAGAAATCGCAGGAACTCCCTTTGAAAAAATATCCTGGTATTTCCGTTGGGAAAGGCCTTTGGCAGCCGTTGCTGACGATTTCCGTATCATTGCGTTATATAAATACGGCGGATTGTATTTTGATTTGGATGTAATGTTCTTGAAAGATTTTTCTGCTTTAATAATGCGTGATGAGTTCGTATATGCATGGGAAAATCAACCTTTTGCAAACAGTGCCATCATTTTTTTAAGAAAGGATTCTTATTTGTGCCAACAAATTGTTCGTCAAATGATCCGCAGAAAATCATCCCAACCCTGGATTGTCTTTCGCTACAAACTGAAGGACCTCTCACCGTTGATGGTATATCCCTGTGCTTTTTTTGATCCTCTTTGGACTGGGTATGAAACAGGAATGCCATTAAAGACCTTTGATGATTTCTTTCGACAATTTAGTGATGAGTTTCCACAAACGGTAAATTCATATCGAGATTTTTTCCCTGGTGCTTACGCTTATCATTGGCATAATCGTTGGAATCATCCTGTGTTTAAAGATTCCTATTTTGGAATATTTTACAAAGAATTTGCAGAAGAATTACAAAAGAAAGTGAATTGTTAAGCGGTATAATAAAGATGAAAAAGATTCTAATCGCATACGGAGACCAAAGATGTGCCTATTCACTCAAACACATAGGGAAACAGGCAAATATGCTGCATCTTTTTGACGAAGTAATTCTTTATACGCCGAATGACTTACCAGACTATATGAAATCATCGCGCCTAATGCAATACGCTTATGGTGGAGGGTATTGGGCATGGAAACCATATATCATTAAAAAAACATTAGAAACTCATGATGAGGGTGATATTGTATGCTATGTGGATGCCGGTTGCACTTTGCGCAAGACTGTAGAATGGACTTTGTATTTTGAATTGATGAAAGAATACGACTTTCTGTGTTTCAAATATCGGGATGAATATCCGGAATGGGCCAAATTTGGCAGTACATCCACAAAAATAAAGCATTGGGGTAAAAAAAAGTCTTTATTATATTGGGATGAGATTACAGGGGGACAGGCATGGAGGGAACGGAATAAAATTTGGGGTGGGCTTATTTTTTGCAAAGGGGAAAACAATCCCATCATTTCTGACTGGATGGATGTGACTCTAAACAGACCCGAAATTATTTTAGACCCTACTGCCGAAGAATTAAAAGACCAATATTCATATTTTGCACTTCACAAGCATGATCAAGTTACATTAGTGGCTTTGACCTATCTGCATAGTGATATTTGCCTGATCTTGCCGGAAGTCAGTGAAACTTGCGGCAGGGATGTAGCTGTTTACGCTTCCAGAATCAGGGCAAGAAATCGAAAAGAATATGTTTCACTAAAAGTAAAATATTTGGGGCGTCGTATATTGGGCGATTCTATATTTGAAGCATGTAAGCAATTCCTGATTAAGATAGGTCTGACAAAATAATTATGCGTAGATTATTAGTTTGGCTATTTTCGTTAATAAATATCATACCTTTACTCAAAGGGGTAATAATGGGAAATATTCAGGTGAAACACAGTCGTTTCTTTAATTGTTTTAATCCGATAAAAATTCATAAGGATAATAGATTAGAAATAGAACATGTTTTCTTTAACAAGAGTAAATTATTCATATCTGGCATGCATAATACTATGCGTATAAGAGGGGCTGATATTTATAATTGTCATATCCAAATATTTGGTAATGGTAATAAAATAGAAATCGAAGAAGGTTGCAAGATTTATAATACCCACGTTATTTTGCGAGGAACGAATAGTGTTATACACATTAGGAGTAAGTCAACCATCGGTAGCGGATGTCTTGTTTGTATGGGGATAACCAATCGTATAGATATCGGTCATGAATGTATGTTTGGTGATGAAATAGAAATATGGAATACCGATTCTCACCCTATATTCTTTTCGGATAATATACATCAGGCTATCAATCCTTCTCGTAAAATTCAAATTGGAAATCATGTGTGGCTTGGTAAAAGTACTGTTATACTTAAAGGTGTTACAATTGGAGATGATTGTGTGTGTGGCATGAGGTCTATTGTAACGAAAGATGTTCCGGATAACTCATTGGTTGTTGGTTCACCGGCTCGAATCATAAAGAGAGGAATTTCTTGGGAAAGAGAATATATTACAATATAGCCTTCAGTCGATAATGAATACCTCAAATATAGTAGTGGTAGAAAAACAAACTGTTCTCGTCTCTGTCATCATCCCCGTCTATAACGTCGCCCCTTTCATAGAGCGGTGTGCCCAATCCCTGTTCCGGCAGACGTTGGAGAATGTAGAGTTTATCTTTGTGGATGATGCCAGTCCGGACAACAGCATGGAATTGTTGGAGAAATGCCTGGAGCAATACCCGGCACGGAAAAGCCGGACAAAACTGTTGCATCATCCCGTAAACAAGGGTCTCCCCGCAGCCCGCAATACCGGGCTTGACGTTGCCACGGGGGAGTATATCTTCCACTGTGACAGTGATGATTATCTGGAACCGGATGCGTTGGAGTCCATGTATAGGGAGGCTAAAGCACAGGATGCAGATATTGTCTGGACAGACTGGTATCTTTCTTTCCAGAAAAATGAAAGGTATATGAAGCAGCCTGATTATCCCTCGCCCTTGGAGGCATTGAAGGGGATGTTGAGCGGGAGCATGAAATACAATGTGTGGAACAAGCTGGTGCGCAGGAGCATTTATACGGAAAACGGCATCCGGTTTCCGGAAGGGCATAACATGGGAGAGGACATGACCATGATGCAGTTGTTTGCTTGTGCCCAAACAGTGCGTTACCTGCCCAAGGCGTATTACCACTATGTCCGGCTGAATGCGCATTCGTTCACGCAGACCAGCGACAGCAAGGCGCAAGAACAGCATTTGGAGGACTTGAGATACAATGTGCAACGCACCATTTCGTTTATAGAAAAACGCTATGGGCAAAAGCTGGAAAGGGAAATTGCCTTCTTTAAACTGGAATCCAAATTCCCGTTCCTGATTACAACCGACAGGGCTTCTTTCTGTCACTGGACCGAGTGGTTCCCTGAAGCCAATGCCTATATCCTGCAAAACAAGAACGTATCGTTCCGTAGCCGCCTGTTGCAGTTCATGGCGGCAAAGGGACAGTTTTGGTATGTGCGGCTTTATTATATGCTGTTGATAAGGCTGGTATATGGAGTCATTTATAAATAATTCTGTCAGTGAATAAAGTCATAGGTTCATTTTTCATATTTGTCCTGACCAGTTTATATCTGTTTCCGTTTGAGCTGAAAGGTATTCCCGGCATAAATACCAAAATGATGCTGGCGGCTGTGGGGCTTTGCGTATATCTGATCCGTTTGGCCAAGGGACAGAGCGGCGGTTTCAACCGGGACACATTCCTGTTGTCCGTATATGCCGCTGTGTTTTCATTGGTCAGTTTTGCGGCAGTCACGTATAATGGCACACCGGACTATGCGTTCGTATTTTATATCGTTTCCATGTGGGTATGGATCGGGGCTGCCTATCTCGTGATAAATTGCATGAGGGCCGTACACGGTTTGGCTTCCGTCCGTCTGGTCATTTACTACTTGGCTGCGGTTTGTGTGTTCCAGTGTGCCATGGCCTTGTGGATAGACTCGTCGGAAATCGTGAAGCGGTTGGTAGATACCTATATCGAGCAAGGGCAGAACTTCTTAAACCAAAGAAACGTGGAGCGGCTGTATGGAATTGGTGCCAGTCTGGATGTGGCCGGAAGCCGTTTCTCGGCAGTTCTTGCACTGCTGGCTTTTCTACTTGTTCATTTGGAGAGTAATCATGAGAAGACAAGGCTTTTCCTTTATTTGTCGGCTTTCGTGGTGATAGCTGTGGTCGGGAATATCATAGCCCGTACCACAACCGTCGGACTGGTAGTCGGTATCCTGTATCTGGTATATGGGACACGTCTCTATACCTTTCGTTTGCTTGCGACACACAAACGCTTGTGGATCAGCATGGGGCTTCTTTTGCTGATTGCCATTCCGCTGTTGTCGTATCTTTACACCAACGATCCGGTCTTTCACAAACACCTGCGTTTCGGCTTTGAAGGTTTCTTCAGCCTAGCAGAGGAAGGCGAATGGACGGTCTCGTCCAACGAGCGTTTGCAGACGATGTATGTTTTTCCGGAAAGCCTGAAGACCTGGATTATCGGCGACGGCTATTTCAGCAATCCGCGGGATGTCGATCCCTATTTCACCGGACGCTACATCGGGGGATATTATATGGGAACAGACGTTGGCTACCTGCGCTTCATCTTTTATGCCGGAGTGTTGGGGCTGGCCGCCATGACAAGTGTCATTTGCAAGGCTTTCCAGATAGGCTGGAAGCGTTTCCCCAGGCAAAGAGAGGTGTTCTTGTTGCTCTTGTTGCTCAACCTCATCATTTGGCTGAAAGTCTCTACAGAGCTTTTCGTGGTTTTTGCCCTATTTCTGATGATAGACAAAGAGGAGGACGATGTTTACGAACAGCGTGTACATCTATGTAATAATCAGGAGATACCGAAATGAAAATCATCTACTGCATAGCCTGCACCTGCCATTCCGGCGGCATGGAGCGTGTGCTGACCAACAAGGCGAACTATCTGGCACGGCACGGATATGAGATAGTTGTCGTCACCACAGACCAACGGGGGAAACAACCGTTCTTCCCGTTGGAACCGAGCATCCGCTGCATCGACCTCGGCATCAACTATGACGAGAACAATGGCAAGTCGTTTCTGAACAAGTTGCTGCACTATCCGGTGAAGCAGGCACTGCACAGGAAACGCCTGAAGGCCGTTTTGATGAAAGAACGCCCCAATGTGACAGTTTCCATGTTCAACAACGACGCCGGTTTCATCCCCGGCATCAAGGACGGAAGTGCCAAACTGCTAGAAATCCATTTCTCCAAATTCAAACGCTTGCAATACGGGCGCAAAGGGTTGTGGAGACTGGCAGACCGATGGCGAAGCAAACAAGATGAGAAAACCGTGAGAAAGTTTGACCGTTTTGTGGTTCTTACGGAAGAGGATAAAGCATATTGGGGCAACCTGCCCAACATCATGGTAATCCCCAATGCCATCAGCGGCATTCCTGCCGGAACAGCACTGTTGGAGAATAAGAGAGTGATTGCTGTGGGACGATACACTTTTCAGAAAGGATTCGAGCGACTGGTGGATGCCTGGCATCTGTTGGCTTCCCGGTTTCCGGATTGGAAATTGGATATCATAGGCGACGGCGAGGAACGTCCGCTGTTGGAACAACGGATACATGCTTACGGACTGGATCGACAAGTAACCCTGACCCACCCCACCCAAGAAATAGACAAGGTATATATGGAAGCATCCATACTGGCATCTTCTTCACGTTATGAAGGTTTGCCAATGGTATTGCTGGAGGCCCAATCTTTCGGCCTTCCCATCGTGGCTTTCCAATGCAAATGCGGTCCCAACGACATCGTGTCTGACGGAATGAACGGTTACCTCGTTCCTGAAGGAGACACCGCCGGCATGGCCCAACGGCTCGAAACGCTGATGAAGGATGTGACCTTACGCAAGCGTATGGGACTGAAAGCTAAAGAATCAGCCTCGCGTTTCAATGAAGAGGCCATCATGGAAAAATGGATGAATACATTTCAAACATTGGCAGGAAGATGAAAACGATTGTAGTCTCTGCTGTGAATATACGCAAGGGAGGAACATTGACCATCCTGCGCAACTGTCTGGAATACCTGTCAGGTCTGGCCCAAAGCGGCAATTACAGAGTAGTGGCCTTGGTACATAAAAAAGAGCTTGCCTATTATCCATGCATTGAATATATTGAGTTGTCATGGACGATAAAAAGCTGGTTTTTACGTATTTGGTGTGAATATGTCACCATGAACAGCATTTCAAAGCAATTATCCCCTGTGTATTTATGGCTTTCATTGCATGATACGACCCCGAATGTCAAAGCTGAACGCAGGGCTGTTTATTGCCACAATCCATTTCCTTTCTATCCTTGGAAATGGAAAGAACTGTTGTTGAACTATCGCATCGTATGCTTTGCGTGGTTCTCCCAATATATATACCGGATAAACCTGCATAAAAATTATCGTGTGCTGGTACAACAGCAATGGATAAGGGAAGAGTTCATGAAGATGTTCCATTTGCCAATGGAAAAAATCATCGTCACCTTGCCTACACCTGTAACTTCAATACCTTGCATGGATAAGCCGAAGAGCCAATTTAAAGTCTATACATTTCTGTATCCGTCATACGGTGACATTCATAAGAATTTTGAGCTATTGTGCCGTGCCACCGCTTTATTGGAGAAAGAAATCGGACATGGAAGGTTCAAGGTGATACTAACCATTTCGGGCACGGAAAACAAATATACCCAATGGCTGTACAAAGAATGGGGAAAAAACGAATCACTGGAGTTTGCCGGCTTCATGGACAAGAAACGGATTTATGACACTTATGCACAGGCCGACTGCCTGGTTTTCCCTTCCAAAGTGGAGACATGGGGACTGCCCATCAGCGAGTTTGCCGAGTTCGGGAAACCGATGCTACTGGCAGACTTGCCATACGCTCATGAAACTGCGGCAGGAAGTAAACAGGCGGCATTCTTTGCACCGAATGACGCGGAAAAACTGAAGGAATACATGAAGCGGTTAGTGCTGCATGACACCTCATTTCTTACCGCTGTGCCCCAACAGGATATAAAAATGCCAAAGGCATCCACCTGGAAAGAGCTTTTCAATTTACTATTGAAATACGCCAGTTCGGGATAAGAATATAAATAAAAAAGTTGGTAATCTCGCGAATATTTTGTATCTTTATAGGTGAAGATCAATGAGTTACAAAAATATTCAGCGATGATTACCAAGGACAAAGTTACGGAAATTTTCTGTATTATCGACGAGTTTGACAAGAATTTAGACATGGAAATGCGTAAAAACCTGTTTTTGCCATCCGAAGTCTCTGGTGGCAAAAGGCGCAGGAACCGTAAGGGAAGGCTTTCCCGGAGCGAGATAATGACCATTCTTGTGAGCTACCATTTCGGCACTTACCGCAACTTTAAGGAGTATTACCTGAAGGGTGTCCTCGGGGAGATGAGACGTGAGTTTCCGGACGCGGTCTCTTATAACCGGTTTGTGGAACTCATGCCGAGGGTGTTCATCGAGATGTTGCTGTTCATGAGGCTGTACGCCTTCGGCAAATGTACCGGGATAACGTTCGTGGACAGTACCATGATACCCGTGTGCCACAACGTCAGGAGGTACTTCAACAAGGTGTTCGCCGGTCTGGCCAAGGACGGCAAGGGTACGATGGGATGGTGTCACGGCTTCAAGCTGCACCTGATGTGCAACGACCGCGGAGACATCATAACGTTCTGTCTTACAGGAGCTAACGTGGACGACAGGGACATCCGTGTGTGGAAGGTGTTTGAGAAAGAACTTTACGGAAAGGTGTTCGCTGACAGGGGGTATATCAAGAAAGAACTCTTCGAGAGCCTCTTTGACCGTGGCATACACCTTGTGCATGGACTGAGGGCCAACATGAAGAACAGGCTCATGTCCATGTGGGACAAGATAATGCTGCGTAAAAGGTACGTCATCGAATGCATCAACGAGCTCTTGAAAAACAAGGCAAACCTCGTGCATTCACGCCACCGCTCGGTACACAACTTCCTCGTCAACCTCTGCTCCGCACTCACGGCATATTGTTTCTTTGACAACAAGCCGGAGGCTCTGCCAGTACATACTGAAAGAACGGCACAACTGGAGCTCTTTTGATTTTTTTCTTATCCCGAACTGGCGTATTGAAATGACACGAAACTCATCAACAGAGGTAGGGAAGACACTTTCAGAACGCGATAAAGCGTTGATCCTGAAACGTCACGCCCTCCACTGCAAATACGAGAAAGCAGTGGCGATTTATGCCGACACGGACATGCCGATGAAAGACATCGCCAAGGAATGCGGGGTGACTGTAGGCGGACTAGGCAGCTATCTCCGCCGTTATTGGCGGGAACTGGTGTTGCGCCGCCATCAGATATATGTGGGCGGGAAAAAGGCGGAGGATATCAAAATCATGGAGGCGGGAAAACAGAACGTCAATGTCCATGCCAAATACAAGGATGCCGTGGCCGCGTGCGACTCGCTGAACTACATTGACCTGAATGTGTCGCAGATAGCGCGGAAGTTCGGTACGGACGGGACAGCGCTTGCCAATTTCATGCGCATTCATTATCCGGAGACTTTGGTATGGAGGGAAAAAGTACGCCGACGGTTGGGCATCAACGACAACATCTGGCACGGGGCAAGGCCGGAATGTACAAAGCAGTATGCGGAAGCGGTGGAAATGTATCGAGATACGGAAATGACCATGATGGAAGTTGCCGCAGCCTGCAACGTTTCGCCCAGCGGATTCAGCCAGCACTTAAGATTCTACCACAAGGAAATACTCGAACAAAAAAAACAGATAAGGGAAACCGCCAAGGCGAAAAGACAGCAGGTATTGGGGGAACTGACCGGCAACGGACGTATCTACAGGCCCTCCCCTGCCACTAAGCAACGATATGCCCAAGCATTGGAGCTTTACAGAAACACCACGTTGACTATGAAGGAAATCGTCCGTCGGACGGGGGTGCCTGCGGAAGGATTCCGCTTTTACCTGCATAAATGGCACAAAGACCTTGTAATAGAACGATTGGGCATTTCAAGCAATGTTAGCGGACATACAGATTTGCGAAAAGCGCGGAAACGCATGAAAACCGTTGCCGCAAAATATGAGGAAGCCATAAAAAGTCTGAGAATGACCCCACGCCCTGTGGCCGAAGTAGCAGCAGAGTTCGGACTCCATCCTGAAGTGTTCCGGGATTACTTACACAAGCATGAACCGGAACTTGCCCGGCAACAGGGAATGATGAAGACAGCTAACGGCAAAATTGTCTCCCGGCGGAGCGTAGAGAAATATGCTGAAGCGGTACGCTTGTATGGCACTACTACGGAAACCCTGAAATCCATTGCCGCCCGATTGGGACTGACCTACAACAGCGTAGGCGGCTACATCCGGCGCAACTATCCTGAAGTAATGGCACTGCATCAGAACTTGCTGAAAACACAATCTGCCAATTGACAATGGAATAAAAACAATTTTAAGTGAAAGACATTGAGATATACTGTCCCATCTGAGCAATTCGCTATGGATGACATGAATATGAGATATGAGAGTTTTGCAATTAGGAAAGTTCTACCCTATCCGTGGAGGAGTAGAAAAAGTGGCATACGACCTGATGGTCGGCCTGTCGGAGCGGGGTGTACATTGCGACATGATGTGTGCGGCTACCCAAGGCGGAAGCCGGGTTATCTCCATTAACCGGAACGCCAGTATCATTTGTTGCCATACCTGGCTGAAAGCGGCCGCTACCATGATTTCGCCAGCCATGATTTTTACCTTACGGAAAGTGTGCAGGCAATATGATATCATCCATGTACATCATCCAGACCCGATGGCCTGCCTTGCCCTGTACTTGTCCGGTTATAAAGGCCGGGTCATCGTGCATTGGCATAGCGATATACAGAAACAGAAGATACTGTTGAATTTTTACCGGCCTCTGCAAAACTGGCTGTTAAGCCGGGCAGACCTGGTAATAGGAACCACTCCCGTTTACCTGTCAGAATCTCCCTACCTGCAAAGTGTACAGAAAAAGTCTGTTTGTCTGCCCATCGGCATATCCCCCATGCTCCCGGATGTAAAATCCGTGGAAGCGATCAGGCAAAGATATATGAATAAGAAGATTGTGTTTTCCTTAGGTCGCCTGGTAGCCTACAAAGGATTTTGCCATCTGGTAGCCGCAGCCCAATATTTGGGAGATGACTTTGTTGTGCTCATCGGCGGAACGGGTGCTTTGGAAAGCGAGTTGCAACGGGAAATAGACAAACTCGGCTTACATGAGAAAGTGAGGCTGCTGGGGCGTATCAACGATGAAGACCTGCCGGCCTATTACGGGGCATGCGACGTGTTCTGCCTGAGCAGCGTGCAGAAGACGGAGGCTTTCGGCATCGTTCAGATAGAAGCCATGTCATGCGGCAAGCCGGTGGTGGCCACACGGATTCCACAATCAGGAGTGGCCTACGTAAACGCCAATGGCATATCCGGCCTGAATGTCACTCCCGGCAACGCATACGAACTGTCGGAAGCCATCAAAACCATAGTCGGGAACAAAGATACATACGAACATTTTTCCAAAGGTGCCAAAGAACGATACGAAACATTATTCACCAAAAATATAATGATAAAAAAATGTTTAGAAATATACGGTAAATATGGAAATAAAGAGTAAAACACCCAGAATCAACACAAAAACATGGGATTCGGAGTATGGAGTAAAGCAAAGCTACGACATTCCGTATGAAGGCATGTCGCCCATATCATGTTATGTTAAACGTCTTTTTGATATAGTCGGCAGCCTTGTTTGTCTTGTAGCCACCTTTCCTCTATCACTAGTAATCGGAGTGCTTATCAAACGAGAAGACGGAGGACCTGTCATCTTCAAACAGGAGCGTATCGGATATGGCGGCAAGCCATTTATCCTATATAAGTTCCGCTCGATGAGCATTACTTCGGAAGCTGACGGCATTCCCGCCTTGTGCCAGAAGAATGATAAGCGACTGACGCGAACCGGTCGTTTCCTGCGGGAACATCATTTGGATGAACTGCCACAGTTTTGGAATGTGCTCAAGGGAGAAATGAGTTTTGTTGGTCCGCGTCCTGAACGCAAGTTTTTTGTAGACCGAATTAAGTCTATCAATCCGGACTACGAGTTATTGTACCAATTGCGTCCGGGACTGTTCTCTCCAGCAACATTGTATAACGGTTATACCGACACGATGGATAAGATGCTTAAACGTCTGCGTATGGATTTGGAATATCTCCGCAACCGTTCCCTGGGGCTGGATTTAAAAATCATCATATTGACCATTGTCCCCATCATTTCAGGGAAAAAAATCTGATTTTATGAGAAATAACAAGATAAGACAAACTCACGGGCTTCAACTCAGAAGCATAGGCCGACAATATATGATAGTGGATGCCGTTGACGGCAACTCTAACCTGTGTAACGTATACAGCCTGAACCGGACTGCTGCCCGGATATGGAAACGCATCGGAGAATGCGCCCCGACCTTTGAAGAACTGGCAGACTGGCTGTGCGATACCTATGAGGTAGACAAAGAAACATCCGCACGTGATTTGGAACGACTGCTGGAACAATGGGAAACAGACGGACTCATTGTACGAAGTCAGCCAGAGTAAAAACATGGACAGGTCTGAAACTGTACGGAATGCTTTGCTGGCCTTGTTGCGCGGCTGTCTATGGGAACGTAGGGTAGAACCCCTTTCCCTTTTCCCCCTGTCCCATACATCCTGGGAAGAATTGTACAGGCTTGCCCGCCAACAAACCGTGACCGGTGTCACATTCCGCGGACTGTACTACCTGCCGGAAGACATGCTTCCCCCTGAACCATTGTTGATGCGCTGGATGGCAGAAACAGATGCCATAGAACGTAGAAACATAAAAATGAACCGGGCTTTAACCAGCCTTCTTTCCCTGATGGCCCAGAACGGGTTGCATCCCGTGTTGCAAAAGGGGCAAGGACTTGCAGCCCTGTACACCAATCCCTTTCTTCGAGAATGCGGCGACATTGACCTATTCTTTGCCAGCCCCGGGGAATTTGAGGCGGCTTCCCGCTGCGTGGAGAAGCAGGATATCCGTATGGTTCGGAAAGCAGATGGCTGCCTTTTATATTCCTGGCAAGGCATACCCGTGGAACACCATATCCGGCTGCTCGACCTCTACCATCCTCATCATAGGATAAAAAAGACAAAACAAATCTGGGAATTCCGGCGTATGCCATTATCGGCGGCTTCCAATTGGGAAGTAACCGTGCCGGCTCCCTCACTGAACCTGTTGCTGCAATATGCGCACATCCTAAAACATGCCCTCGGACGTGGCATCGGCTTACGCCAACTATGCGATCTTGCTCTTTCATGTGACCGATGGCATACGGCCATCATGCCGGATGTCTTGCAAGGAGTCTGCCGTCAAGCCGGATTGACCAAGTGGGTTCCCTTGCTGCACGCTTTTCTGACGGAACGCCTCGGACTTGCCTCCAACAGGCTTCCTTATCCGGAAACAGCCGCCAGTACACAGCCTCTGCTTGAAATTATATGGAGGGGAGGAAATTTTGGTCATCAGGCTTACCGGCTTACCCGGCCAACTCTGCTACACAAAATACAGACAGCCGAGGCATTCTGGCGCAATATCAGTTTTGCGTTCCGATACGCACCCAAGGAGGCTCTTGCCATTTTCGTGAATCTCCTGAAAGGACAAATCAAATGACAAAAGAATATTGCTTCCGTATCGCGGATTTTCTGCTTTCCGTGCGAATACCAGACAATATGGATGTGGATCGCCTGCTCCCATCGTTCCGAACATTCCGCTGTGAACTTCCACAGGAACCTGTAAGATTATTTGACTGTGAAGTGTTGCCTTTAGACGACGCACTTCCAGTTATACTCTCCGAAGAACTGTTGGAAACGGCAGAAAACGAAATGGGCCTTATCCGTCTGTATGGACGGTCAGAAGAATACGTACTGACACTGGCATCCCATTCCGGCGATGTATGCCATATCCTGCAAACGGACAAGGCATTCACCCGCCTGAAAGCCTTCATACGCACGAACCGTACCGAAGCCGGACATGCGCTGTCTTCACTGCTCCGCATCGCCTATTCACAGGCCGTCCTATATCACCATGCCGTTTCGGTGCATTCCGCTGCGGTGCATGATGGCACATACGCCTATCTCTTCATGGGGAAAAGCGGTACAGGGAAGAGCACCCATGCGGCTTTATGGAGGGAATATATTCCAGGATGCGGACTGCTGAACGATGACAATCCCACCCTGCGTCTGGCAGGAAACGAAGTCCGTGCCTATGGGACGCCTTGGAGTGGAAAGACGCCTTGCTATAAACAGCTTTCATTCCCGGTGGCCGGCATTGTCCGCTTGCAGCAAGCACCGCACAACAAGTTTCATCAGAAGAACGGCACAGACGCTTTCATAGCGCTCTATCCCGGATGCTCTTTCCTGCATAAAGACCCCATCCTGCACAACCGGCTGTGTGAGACACTGATTCGTGTCGTACAATCGGTGCGAGTGGGAGTCTTGGAATGCCGTCCGGACAGTGAAGCTGTCCGCCTTTGCCATCAGGAACTTATAAAAGAAACATAAACCAAAAACCATATCATTAAGAAAAAAGGAAATGAACAACAAAATCTTTTGGGTAAGCCTATTCGGTCTGCTGTTGCTGACTTCTTGCGCCTCCCGTAAGAACATCGTGTATCTGCAGGACATGCAAATAGGTGAAAAATACCGTTACGACACTCGCCATGAGGCCGTTATCCGCCGTGATGACCGGTTGAGCATTACCGTAAGCAACAAAAATCCGGAACTGGCCATACCCTTCAACATTTACGGCGGTACTTTCAAAGTGGGAGAAAACGGCGACATAACCGCTGATGCCGCTACCAAAGTCAATGAAAAAGGATACCGCGTGGATGTGGACGGAGACATCGACTTCCCCATCCTCGGCATCCTGCATGTGGAGGGATTGACCGTGAGTGAACTGAGAGACCTGATCAAAGAGAAGATAGAGAAAGGGAACTATATGAAAGACCCGCTTGTATCTATCGAGTTTCTGAACTTCAAATACACGGTGCTGGGAGCCGTAGGCCACAACGGAACATTTTCCGCCGATGGTGACCGGGTCACCTTGCTGGAAGCCATCGCTAATGCCGGCGACCTGACAGACAAGGCACGTACAGACCGGGTTGCCGTCATCCGTGAGGTGGACGGGGCGCGGCAAATGTTCATGCACGACCTCAGAAGTAAGGACATCTTTGATTCTCCTTGTTTTTATCTCCAGCAGAATGATGTAGTATATGTAGAACCCAAATACCGCAAAAAAGACGGAGAAGACCGTGGCTGGCAAATAGGCACCACCTTGTTGTCCATAGCTTCCGTCATCTGCAGTCTGTTATGGGTAATCAAATAAATCCGCTTGATACAATATGCAGACAAACAATTCATCGAACAGAAACGAACAGGGAATCAATCTGATAGACCTGCTCGTTTACTTTGCCTCCCAATGGAAGTGGTTCCTGCTTTCCATTTTGGTATGCGGCGGAATTGCCTGGTACAGTTACGCCCGCTCACCGTTGGTTTACTTCCGCTCTGCCACCGTCATCATCAAAGATCCGTCAAACAAGACCTCCACAACCGGGCTGGATCGGTTTGACAATATCATCAACAAGGTGAACGTGGCCAATGAGATATTACAGTTCCGCTCCAAGAAGCTGATGCGTGAAGTGGTGCAACGCCTTCACGCCGACATCAGTTACCAGGTAGAGGATGGACTGCGCAATAACGAACTGTACACCCAATCTCCTGTCCTCCTCAGTTTCCCGGATGCTCTGCCCGAGCAACATTTCGCCCTTACCGTAACACCCAAAGACACGAACAGTGTCATCCTGTCTGACTTTTCCGGCATTGAGGCGGCTTCCAGTCTTACCATTCCAATGAACGATACAGTCACACTCGGCAAAGGTATGCGGGTCGTGGCCACCCCAACCAATTATTACGCCCAATCATGGTTGGGAACCGCCATAAGGGTGCAGAAACTCCCTGTGGAATCCATGGTAAACTATTACAAGGGAGCTTTGGGCATCCAGCAGGAAGAAGAGGAATCCTCCATACTCACGCTGGCACTGAAAGACGGGTCGGCGGCACGGGCAGAAGACGTGTTGAACACGCTAATCAACGTGTACAACGAAGAAGCCGTCAAGGACAAGAATCAAGTGGCGGTAAATACGGCTAATTTCATCAACGAACGTCTGATCATCATCGAAAATGAATTAGGAGGCGTGGAGTCGGAACTGGAGTCGTTCAAACAACGGAACCAGATTGTGGACATCGCATCCTCGGCCGGCATGTATATGAGCGAATCGCAGAAGTACAACACTGATGCCTTGGAACTGGAGACTCAGCTACGCCTGGCCAATTTCATCAAGGACTACCTGACAGATCCGGCCAAGGAAACTGACCTGATTCCCTCGAATACGGGCATTGGGGACATGAATATAGAAAGCCAGATAAGCCTGTACAATACCGCCAAGCTGAAGCGCGACCGCCTGATAGACGACAGCAGCGAAAACAATCCGGTGGTGCAGGAACTGAACAACTCGCTCAGAGCCATGAAACAAAACATCATCCGTGCGGTGGACAACATGATAGTAAGCCTGAACGTGCAACGAAGCGATGCTCAGAACCGCGAAATGCGGGCACAAAACAGGGTGACGGCCATACCAGCCAAAGAAAGGCAGCTGCTCTCCATCGAACGCCAACAGAAAGTGAAGGAAGCTCTTTACCTCTATCTGTTGAACAAACGTGAGGAGAACGCCCTCTCTCAGGCAATGGCAGACAACAACGCCCGTGTCATCGACGGGGCCGAAGGGAGCAACGCCCCCATTTCGCCCAACCGCAACCGCATTCTTCTGCTGGGCATACTGGTGGGGGTGGCCATACCGGGACTGGCCTGTCTTGCAATCCTGTTCATGGACACACGTGTACACAGCCGCAAGGACTTTGAAGGAGTGGTGAACGTGCCTTTCCTAGGGGAAATTCCCCAAGACAAGGCGGAAGGGAAACGTGGCGGCATGAAAGACTCTTCCGCCCCAGGAAGCAAGGAAGCGAACAGCACCGTGTCGGAAGCCTTCCGCATCCTGCGCACCAACATGGGGTTCATGGCCAGAAAAGACACCCCTCAACAGGTAATCATCCTGACCTCGCTCAACGAGGGCGCCGGAAAGACCTTCATCGCAAAAAACTTAGGCATGAGCCTCGCATTGGCAAAAAAACGCGTGATACTGATAGACATGGATATCCGCAGGGGGACATTGAGCCGGAAGTTCCACCTTCACAAGACGGGGCTGACCAACTACCTGGCCGACACAGACATTACAACAGATGACATCATACAGCACCAGGACGGATTCGACATCATAGCCGCCGGTGCCGTCGCCCCGAACCCAGCTGAACTGCTGATGGACAAACGTCTGGACGAACTGGTTGGCGAACTGCGCAAGCGGTATGACTATATCGTTGTGGACAGCGTGCCTGTAGGGGTCATCGCAGACGCGGCCATATCCAACCGCATTGCCGACCTGACCCTTTTTGTGGCCCGAGCCGGCCGCCTGGACCGCCGCCAGCTTCCTGATATCGAGCTGTTGTATGAAGAAAACAAGTTGCACAACATGGCTCTCGTGCTGAACGGCGCAGACCTGCACCGACGCTACGGGTATTACGGATATTATGGATATTCATACAAATATGGATACGAAAAAAATAATAAATAACAAAACAATAAATTTAACGAAAATGGGAAATTTAGCAAAAGAAAAGTATGAAACCCCTGTTACGAAATGGACAAGGGTAGAGATGGAAAGCGGAATTTGCGTGGCATCAGACCCCAAACCCGGTGATGATGTGAGTGAAGACCGGCATGTAAGCATTGATGAACAAAAAGATGGAGAAATTGTTTTCGGCGACAAATGGGAATGACACTTATATCAACAAACATAATAAACGAAGTAAGAATATGAAAAGGAGACAATATTTGTATCATGTCCTGTGTAGTGCAATCCTGTTTCTTGGCAGTTGCAGCGACAGCGAAGACCTTGGGATGATGCCTGCCAATCCAGGCGATGCCATCCGGTTCAGTGCAGCCATCCCACAAACAAGGACCCACTATAATAGTAGCAACCGGCTTCAAATCGATTGGAACGAAAACGATGAGATAGGCATCTATTCCGCCCAAGCAAACACGATGAAAGAAGACCAAAATAGGGCTAAACATGCGAAGTATAAAATAACGAAAGCCTATACGGAAACGGAAGGAGAACATGCGCATCATGGAGACTTTGCCCCCACAGATAAAGACGAATACCTAAAATGGGGCAGCTATGATGAACATACCTTCTATGGCGCATATCCTGCAGATCGTATTGAAGCCTACCCAGACGAAAACACGAGCAAGGGGCAATTTATCATGAAATATGCAACGAACCAGTGTTGCACCGTATCTAAATATGATGATGATAACTTCATTTACCTTACGGAAGCCGATATGAAAAACGCCTATATGATGGCTAAAAACACGTTGACACCCAATTCAACCGAACACGTGCTGCTGAATTTTCACCCAGTAATGACTACGCTGGAAATTACTATCAAAGCCGGGAATACGGGGGAAGAAACCGGCACTGGATTGATGCCCGCCCCCACCACCATCACCGGCGTGAGCGTCATTATGCCCAAAGCCTTAACAGAGGGGCAATTCGTTTACGACGTGGACAACAGGCGGTTGAAAGACGGAACGGTAACGGAAAACACGCAGGAGTCCGTATTCGTTACCATTGAAGACTCAGAAAATAACAAATACCTGAAACTGGATGCAGGTAAAAGCGTTTCTTTACTCGCATTCCTGCCTCCCATCCCAATGGACGGAACCACAGGCAACGCTGCCAAGATACGTGTACACACCACCGGGTACCAGAATTTCGTCATTCCTCTGAACGGAGAGCTTGAACAGGAAAGTAAAATCACCGTATCCATTCCGGACTTCGACCCTGAACACATCCAAGCGAACAATTGGATGACTTATCTGGACGATAAGATCTATCTGTCGCAACTGTCCATTCCGGGCGCCTATGCCGCCACCAGCTTCGGCTCGCTGCAAAATTGGACGATGCCCATATCCAGCCAATTAGACATGGGCATCCGTGCGTTTGACCTAAGCAACTCCACTGAGGAAGCGACGACAACGGCTTTCGAGGCATTCAAGAACTTTTTGGAAAGCAATCCCAATGAATGCATAATCGCCGTATGCGGGGACAACGCCACGACTTCGAGCAAATCAATCGAGTTCTCACCGAACCTGAAGCTTGGTGCGGCCAGAGGACATATCCTCATCCTGCCAACTGATAATAATGCCATTACCCGCAACGCCTATACCGACTTAACTGACGCAAAGGAGAAATTATCGAATGCCGCCAACCATGAGGTGGGTATCTGGAGCATAACGGACTGTGCTAAATCAGATATGACCGAAACGGATATCGCTTCCACCAACAAGTCCATTTACGAGCATATCGTAGATGCACAGGAAGGAAGCACAGGCATCGTTATGACCGCCTATGTATGCTCTGCATATTCCGATAACTATAAGGAAGTTTACGGTGACCTTCTCTCGCAGTCCATCATAGACTGCAACTACAAGTTTGTATTCAACACAGCGATAACGACCAATACTAAAAAACAATGAAAAGACGATTCATTTTAGCAATAGCCTGTGCCGCCATTTCCTCGACAATGGCGGCACAGCAGGCGGATTCGACGGAAGTCGTATCCGACGTAACCGAAGAGGTGATGTATAACAACGACAAATACAAGGTGGAAACCAATCACTTCTGGGATAACTGGTTTGTCAGTGCCGGTTTTGGCGGACAAATCATCTTTGGCAACCACGACAAACAAGTGAAGTTTTTTGACCGTATTGCACCGGCATTGGACATCGCCGTGGGCAAATGGTTTACTCCCGGCATCGGTGTACGCCTGATGTACAGCGGATTGTCGGTAAAGGGAGCCACCCAGAAAGAAGGGCATGGGGAATTTCCCACCCATAGCACGGGGGTGGATGTTCCCGGAAAAGGCGGTGACGGTTATTGGCTGATGAAGCAGAAATTCGATTTCTACAATCTCCACCTCGATGCCCTGTTCAATATGTCGAACATCCTGTGTGGCTACAACGAAAAGCGTGTGTACAACTGCACGCCTTACGTCGGATTGGGCTGGGCACGTGTTTGGGAGTCGCCCCAGAGCATGGAAGTGAGTGCAAATGTGGGCGTGCTCAACTCGTTCCGCCTGAATGACGCGTTCAACCTGAACCTCGACATACGGGGAGCCTACGTGAGCGACCGTTTCGACGGTGAGCTTGGCGGACGTTGGGGCGAGGGCGTATGGAGTGCCACTGTGGGTCTGACCTACCGCTTCAAACAACGCGGCTGGGGACGCAGCAAGACCATTGTCCGCACACACGACCGTCAACGTGAGCTGAAAGCCATGCAGGACAAACTGAACGACATGCAGGCACAACTGGCACAGCGCAAGCGCGACTCCATCACCGTGGTACGGACTTTGGCGGCTGCCAACTTTGTCATCTTCAAAATCGACACATGGGACCTTACCAACGAGTCGCGCGTCCAATTGGGACTGTTTGCCGAAACCATTAAGAAAGCCGACCCGAACGCGGTGTATATCATCACCGGCTATGCCGACAAGGGAACAGGAAGCATAGAGCGCAACGTCATCTTGAGCAAGAACCGTGCCCGGGTGGTTTACGAATGTCTGGTCAACGAGTTTGGCGTGCCCAAGAAGCAACTGCGTGTAGACCACAAGGGTGGTGTGGACAATATGTTCTACAACGACCCGCGCCTGAGCCGAGCCGTAATCACCCGCATCATGGATGAGGAAAAATAATCTATAAATAAAAAACGTAAATATGAAATGTAATATTTCAGCATGGTGCCGTCAGACCTTGACCGACCATGCAAAAAAGAGAATAGCCGGTTTCGGCTTATTATGCACATTGTTGCTTGCCGGAATCCTATCATCCTGCACGGACGACGAATTTCCGGAAGCGGGGATGAACGCCATGCAAACCAGAAATGTCCTGAGAGCCACCAATCCCAGAGGACTGGTCCAACAACCCAATGGGACATGGATGTCGCAGAAGTGCAGGGTGCCTATCGTCGGGCCGGGACGAATAGTGACCTATATCGACGGCGAGTCGGTCGATGGGGGTGTCGCGGGCAACAACGCAGTGGACACGGATTTAAGCAACTACACAACGACAAGCACGAATATAGCAAATGTAGATGTGAATGCATATACCCCCATCATCTCCATACGAGACACGCATCATACCTATTCCGCAGGACAGAAAGTGGGGTTCATATTCAAAGAAACGATCAAGGGCCTACTGACAGCGGATGTGTTGAACGGTATAACAATACAGACTTTCCTTCATGGCAGCGATGACCCGCAAGAAACAATCGTAGCTAAAGGGGGTGAGAATTCCTTGCTCAATTTGAACCTGTTGTCCATAACCTCAAACGGTGGAGACATATCCGACCGCGAGATTTCCTTTGAAGCCACCAAAAACTTTGACGAAGTAAGGCTCTGCCTGCACGGCATAGATGCAGATGTCATCTCTTCTTCGATGGACATTAGCGTCAAATATGCATTTGTAGGCGAAAATCGGGAAATCCGCGCAACGTCAGAAGAAGAGTTTTCAGATTATTGGAGTCCGGAGGCACCCACTATCGGTTTAAACGACAACGTCAAAGATGAAGAAAACATCGTCGATAACAATATAGGCAATAGCGCATCATTTACGAGTTTTCTTTGGAATGCTCCATATGTAACCGTAAATTTCCAAAAGACCATTCCTGCCGGCACGGAAATCGGCTTCCGCTATTCAAGCAAAAAACTTGCAAGTATTAGCGTCTTGGGAGAAAATGCCCCGACAATCAGTACCTATAATGACAAGAATGAAGAAATAGAAATTTCAACTCCAGGCGAAAAACTTTTGGGAATAGGAGTCATACAAAATACCCAAGATGCATATATCAGCATACAGACTACGGAAGAATGCACACAAGCAAGATTCACATGTCCCCGTAAACTACTCGATTTGTTGGGCGGTATGAAAGTATATTACGCCTATGTCCGTGAACCGGTCAAGCTTGACCCCGTCTGTCCTCTGACTCTGACAGGCGGCATCACCCATCTGTGCAAAGGCAGCGCAGCCTTGATTCCAGTAGAAAGTACCACCCTGCCAAGCGGCACCAAACTTTCACTGGCATGGGAAAACCGAGACCGAGAGAACGAAAATACCGGAACCACGGACTGCACCCTCAGCGACGACAGGAAGTTCTTACAGGTAGACGGTGCTGAATCGTGGGAAGAAGGAAGATATTATGTGGACATACTTCAGGAAGGAGAACACCTGTACGCCGAAGTGTACGTCCACCCGAAGGAGACCAAATGGGAACCGCAGGGCAACTCCACGGACTGGAACAGATGGGAAAACTGGGACCCTGGCTCGCCATGGGAATGTACTGACGTTATCCTTCCTCCAGACGTATCCATTTACCCCATTTTGGAGGACGGGGCGGAAAACCGTTGCCATAACCTCTACTTCGCACCCGGATCCGAACTGGAAAACACCCCGGCATTCTCCGCCAACAATCCCAACGGCAAGGTGTTCGTTGACACGGAAGTGAAGGGAGGAAACTACAGTCTGTTTTCCGCACCATTGTCCGGCATGGTAACCGGCGATATGTTCGTGTCGAGCGGACCGTTGAATCATTTCGCGACATTGAACGAGAGCAGCTATCCCGAACGTCGTGTTTCTCCCATAGTATACCAACGCTTTTGGAGCAAGACGGTGGAGATGGCTACCCCCGGAAGCGGCGGAACCGCCTCAAATGAGCAGGTAACCATTGACCAGACGGACTGGAGCAAGACATTCAATGCCGTGAATACAGTCTACGGCGCAGCCCAAGGATTCTCTGTCCGCCCGGGGAGAGAGAGGGAGTCAGGAAGCTATACGTTCCGTTTTCCAAAGGAACACACGACTTATCATTACTTCTATTCCAACGGAGCATCCACCGGGCAAAGCGCGACTATCAACCGCAATGAGCAAGCTGGCCAATTTATCCAAAAAACATTCGGCTCGGTAAATCTGACTATAGAAAAAAGCGGTACACGGTTCCTGTTCGGCAACCCATTCATGACTCACTTGGACATTAAGAAATTTTTAGCAGCCAACCAATCTAACGTGAATGCAGTAGAAGTATATGACGGCACAAAATATGTGGCAATTACTTGTGACGACCAAGGCAATCTGATTTCAACATTGGAGGAAACACCTACCATGGTAGCACCGATGGAAGCCGTATTCGTACAGGCCAAAAACGCAGGGACAAGTTTGTCGCTCAATCTGACAAAAGAAATGTTCCACCAGAAAGGCAAATCTTTACGGACACGTGCATCAAGGAGCGGTTATGCCCATTCCAAAGGTTCTTTGAGAATGAAAGCAACCGTAAGCGGAGAAAGTTCTTCTTGCATTCTGTTATGCTCTTCACGGTATGCGGATGCTTACCGAACCAGTGAAGACATCACTGCCCTTATTGACAATGACGCAAAACCAGCCGTGGCTATTTTCACCGTGGCAGACAGGAAAGCCCTTTCCATCCAGCGGATGAGATCCGCCACCCGCATCCCTGTAGGCTTCTACCTGAAGCAGACCGGCAATGTCAGTCTGACCTTTGACGCTTCAGACAACACATGGAATGGCTGGAAACTGAAAGACAAGCAGACAGGCAGAAGCTATCCGCTCAAGGGAAGAATTACCCTTGATAACGTTTCTACCGGTTCGGGGCGCTTCTTCTTGGAAAAGGTGCAATAAAAACGACAGAAATACAAGAAACATTCAGGGGGGTGTACCACAGGCAGGTATGTGACATACACGTTTGTACGCAGTGAACCCCACTGTTTGTTTTGTTTGTGCATCCCCCTTCCGGACTAAGTGTAGTAGAGGAAGGGGGATGCTTTTTTCTGTGTCTCACTAGAAACAGTCGGAACGCATAAACCGCAAACCGCCATGCGTGGAGCGAAAGAAATAAATGCAACCATGCCCATGCTGCCGAACGAACTGCTGCTGAACAACGACCTGTTCTTTATCGAGGTGACACGTATGCTGTCACAAGGACGTTCCGTTACTTTACGGGCGAAAGGAAAAAGCATGTATCCTTTCATATCGAGCGGACGGGACACCGTGGAACTAAGGAAGACCGACACTCTGTCGGTCGGTGACATTGTGCTGGCAGAGGTGCCGGAAAGAGGCTATGTGCTGCACCGGATTTACAAAATGGAAGGCGAACAACTCGTATTGATGGGCGATGGCAACCTCCGTGCCACGGAACGATGCCGCAAGGAGGATGTGCTGGGCAAGGTGGTAAGAATCCTGCGTGATGGGCGGTATGTAGAGTGTTCCTCTTTTGCGGAGAGGTTTAAGTCTGGATGTTGGCGGCTGCTGCTGCCGATAAGGAGATACCTGCTGTTCGTCTGTCGATTATGCAAAAAAATAGGAGTGTCATGTCATCTTTACGAATAAACGAGTGCATAAAATGGCTGTGGACGGCATCAGGCGGCTTCCGTATGCCAGTTGCATGGTGTGCCTTGACCGGGGTGTTGAACGTTAGCGTGTCGCTGTGCTTCGTGTTTGTCTGCAAGCACCTGATAGACATCGCCACGGGCATATCCGATGACAGCCTTGAAACTTATATCGGCTGGATGGCAATCTGCCTGACAGCCCAACTGGTCCTGTCCGTCATCCGGAGCCGCTTGACAACCAGGACGGAAGTCAGGCTGCGCAACGGTTTGCATAACAGGCTGTTTGAACATCTGATGAAAAGCCAGTGGAACGGACGGGAGGCATTCCACAGCGGCGACCTGCTCAACCGGATAGAGGCGGACTCGGCTTCTGTGACCGATGCCGTATGCCGGACAATCCCCACCGCATTTGTCACAATAGTCCAGTTGGGAGGGGCGTTGTATTTCCTTTCCCGGCTGGATATATGGCTGACGGGCATCTTGGTATTCATCATGCCAGTGGCCTTATTGTGCAGCAAAAGCTATGTACGGAAGATGCGGCGGATGTCGCGTGAGATTCGTGAGACGGACAGCCGCATACAGAGCCATTTGCAGGAAAACCTGCAGCACCGCATCATTGTCCGCACGTTGGAATACACCCGGCAGACTGTGGAGAAATTAGGCTCCTTGCAAGCCTCGCTGCAAAGGCAAGTGTACCGGCGCACGGACTTCTCGGTATTTTCCCGTTCGATGGTGCAGATAGGATTCATGACAGGCTATGCCGTAGCTTTTCTATGGGGCGTGTTCGGACTGCGTGACGGGACAGTGACATTCGGCATGATGGCAGCTTTTCTGCAACTGGTGTCGCAAATCCAACGCCCGATGGTGGACATAAGTCGCCAAATTTCCGTCTTCATCCGAGTGTTAACGGCTACGGAACGGTTGGCTGAACTGACCGCATTGCCCTTGGAACGGCAGGGGAATCCAATACATTTGGAAGGGAACTTGGGTATCCGCATTTCGCATCTGCATTATACTTATCCCGGCAGCGAACGGGAAGTGCTGGCTGACTTTTCGCATGACTTCCATCCGGGCAGTCTGACGGTCATCGTCGGGGAAACAGGCGTGGGCAAAAGCACCTTGATAAAGCTGATATTGTCGTTGGTTCAACCGAATGAGGGGAAGATATCTATCTATAATGGCCAAGATGTGGTCGAGGTCTCGCCGCAGACACGGTGCAACTTCTCTTACGTGCCGCAAGGCAACACGCTGTTCAGCGGAACTATCCGCGACAACCTGCTGACAGGCAATCCGTATGCCACGGAAGCAGATATGCGCTCGGCACTCCATACGGCTGTCGCTGATTTCGTGTTTTCCTTGCCGGACGGGCTTGATACGGTATGTGGGGAGCAAGGCATGGGGCTGAGTGAAGGACAAGCGCAGCGTATAGCAATTGCACGCGGTCTGCTGCGACCGGGGAATATCCTGCTGTTGGATGAACCGAGTTCGGCACTGGACGGGGAGACAGAACATGAATTGCTGAAACGGCTGGCGGCGGAAGTAAAAGACAAGACGGTAGTGATGATTACGCATCGGGAGAGGATTGCAGGGCTTTGTTCGGAAGTGGTGAGGATGGAAGAAACAGAATACCAATCTTAATATATAACAGTTATATCGATAGTCAAATCATTTTCATTTCCTGATGGAGAAATTCTGGGTGTTCTACATCAAACATGGGACGAATAACTTCCCTGTGATAGGCTGTTACTTGTCTGACAGTAAAGATAGAAACGGAAGAAAGGAAGAAATCGTTGATGAAATTATAAAGGAGTCCGATGGACGTATGCAGATTCATTTCCACTCATCCGGATAATGGCCATATTTTAGGGCTTGAATACTTGGATAGCCGATGGGGTATCACGAATTTTTATGCTGTTGAAAGCTCAATTCCCGGTGATAAGAAAGATTTGAGCCTGACAAAGTATATTGAGCTGAAAGACTCAAAGAATTTTGTTATTTCCAAAGGCATCAAAAGGTGCTGGTTGAACGAGCAAAGTGAAGGGAACGGAAGTTCACAAAATCACCAACAATCATAAATCTTCCAGTATAAGGCTGTTGGCCTTGTCCACTACGCTCGTGTCAAGTGATGCAAGATAGATGCGGGTTGTTTCTTCCGAATCGTGTCCCATGCCTTCGCTGATGACGGAAAGAGGTATGTTTTTGCTCTTGGCGACGCTTGCCCAGCTATGCCTCGCACAGTATGTAGTCAGTGGAACAGGTAGGTTCGCAAGTTTTGCCACTTCTTTTAGTGCCGTATTCACGCGATAAAGGGCATTTTGGTATTGCGTTCTCTCGCTGGCATTTGGCTTGGTGATTATCGGCAGTAGGTATCGCGTGGCGGAACGCTCCTCATATTTTTCCACGATATCTTTCATGCACTTCTCCCACTTGATTACCAGTTGTTGCCCGGTCTTCCTCCTGCGGTATGTGAGGATGCCGTTCTTCAAGTCTGACTTCTTCAGGTAGGCCATGTCGACGAATGACATTCCACGGGTGTAAAAAGAGAAAAGGAACATGTCTCTTGCGTAGTCCAGATGAGGCTTCTGTGTCAGGTCAAGTTCCTTGACGCGCTTGATGGCCTTCAGCGGAACGGCACGTTTCATGGTCTTGTCGACTCCCGTGTAAACGTGTTTGAAAGGATTGCGTTGCCCTGTCAGTCCTTTTTCCACGGCACGGTTATAGACGGCACGGAGGATGCGCATATAAAAGGATGTTGTATTGGGGCAATTGCCGTTGGTTTTCAACCAAGCCTCATGCAACATCATCGTTTCGCTGTCTATTTCACACAGAAGGATGTCCCTTCCCTCCCGGAACTTCATGAAGCTGGCAAGCGCGGCGGCGTAGGTTTCTGACGTGCGGATTCTGTTTAGCTTCCTTAACTGCCCGATGACGCATTTCGTGAAGCCGAACAGGGAATGCTCGTCTGCCGCGGCATTGAACTCTTCAACAATATCATCCGCGGTATAACTCGCGTTTTGGCTCTCAAGGAACGCAGCAATGGCTTTCAACCGCTTGGTGTCCCATTGCACGCGTTCCGTCACCGTTTGAAGATACCGCTTCCTGTCGGGACTTGTTCGCCCCGGCGCTTTTATGGAGGAACGCTTACTGTCCCATTCGCTTTCATGGACATGTATGTCCGTGGACACTTGGCGAACCACGCGGTTGTGTATCACCTGATAATAGACGCTGCCTTCCCTGCCGATTGTGGCGGAAGGACGGAATTTCACTTTCACTGATGCCATTCACTTTACTTTTGGTTATTATCGTTTAACGTGAGTTCGATGAAATATAAGTGTTTGAAGATTTGGTGATTAGCGAAAAT
>ERZ827478.643-NODE-643-length-32850-cov-4.335204_pt1 | contig 32850 bp, 26 predicted proteins | sample MGYA00519705_ERZ827478 | MGnify/ENA primary metagenome ERZ827478 (study PRJEB31778, sample SAMEA3449318) | human gut metagenome | biome: human gut; feature: human-associated habitat; material: faeces | place: United Kingdom | collected 2010/2012 ... | reverse complement strand
CCATCCAGACAATAGTATCTGGATGGTTCGTCATTTCTTAACTTAATGACATTGCTCAATTGAGCACTTTCATTGTTATAGTCTATCGAATATATTGTAGAGATTTCTTCGATCAAACCAAACATAGCCTGTTGTGTTGTCTGTGGAAGTATCTGTTCCTGGAGTACTAGGTTCCGTTGGTTCAGGTGTTGTAGGTTCTGTAGGTTCTGTTGGTTCTGTAGGTTCTGTAGGTTCTGTTGGTTCTGTAGAAGGATATGTACATGCACTTCCGTCCCAAGTTCCGCCGTTATCTGTACAAGTTTTTTCGGCTTCGTTTGTTTCTTCTTTTTCTTCTTTTTTGCATGTACCAGCTTCAGAATCCCATTCACCACCATCGGCTTCACAAGCTTCTCTTTCTTTATCATCAGACTTTTTACATGTCTGGTTTTCTTCATCCCATTCGCCACCATTGGCTTCACAAGCATCTTGCGCATCATTGTTTTCGGATGTTATATCACCTTTTGATTTGAATTCATCTTTGATGTATCCACCCCTGTAGTCTGAGATACCACTAGGTCTTTCAAGTGCAGAATATGTTGCATATTTTTGCATGTAATCAAGCATGTAGTGTGAAATATGGAATGCTGAAGCAACATTTAAATCATTCCAAGTAATATACATACCATAGTTTGTGATGGCATCCGTTGTATATCCACTCCAACAAGCGATTGTATATTTATTTGTATAGCCTACTGACCATTCATCTTTGGCAACCCCCTCAGGAATTTTATATGGGTTCGCAGGCCAGTCTGTTGTACCTGATTTTCCATATACTGTATAGTTGCTCGCAAGAATTTCGTTGTAGTTTTGGTAACCACCTGAAACTACTTTTTCAAGTAATTGCGAAATCATCCATGCGGCTTGTTCACTGATAATATCATATGTTTTAGCGTTTGTCTTAAATTCTTTTTTATCGGATCTACGAACTACTTTTCTTACACGGTGAGCATCTACACGCTTACCTCCATTCGCAAATGTTGAGTAAGCACTTGCTTGTTGGATTGGGCTTGCACGCATGCTCGAACCACCGATTGCGTATTGTTCATTAAATCCTTCAGCTACTTCATCGCTAAAACCAAGCTTTTTACAATAATCGATCCAATAATCATAGCCTTTAGCGGTTACTAAATCAATCATAGCTTGAGCGGCTGTGGTATTTTTTGAAACACCTAATGCATCTTGTAAACTCATAATACCATTGTATTTACCGTCTGAGTTTTTAGGAGCGTAAGAACCATTTTTCCAATAGTCTTTTTTCTTATCGTTTACCTGATGAGAGGTAGACCATCCTAAGATATCAAATGTACTTGCATAGGCAAGTAATGGTTTCATACTTGAACCTGGTTGATTTGGTTCGGTTGAGTAATCAATTTTTACGGAGTCTGAGTGATAACGACGGCCAGGTCCAACTGCAATAATTTCCCCCGTATCGTTTTCAATCATTGAGAAACCAACATCGAAATATTCGTTAGGGAATTGAACGATGTTACCGTTACATATTTCATCAGCTTGTTTTTGAGCATCTTGATTTAGTGCGGTATAGATATCCATTGGAATAATGGCCGGATCTTGTCCAGTTAATTCCATAACCTCACTTAATGTTTGTGTGATATAAGCTTGATTTGGATCATCACTTGTACGCTCTACATATTCTAAAGAGAATGACAAATCTTGGTTTGAAGCAAGATTAAATTCTTCTTCCGTAATATAACCATGTTGTAACATCAATTCTAAAGTTACATTTCTACGATTTTGAGCAGCTTTTAAATGATCTAGCTTTGTGTTTGCTTCGTTTAAATTGTTTAATGGATTGTATGTATCTGGTGCATTGATACAACCTGCCAAGAAGGCAGCCTCACCTAAATTTAATTGGGATACATCTTTGTTAAAGAAGTATTGTGCGGCTTTTTGAATGCCACGTGTATTGTTTCCTGAACCAAACCAAATACGGTTTACGTAGTATTCAAAGATTTGTTCTTTATTAATGCTTTGTTCAGCAATCAATGAAAGATAGATTTCTTGAACTTTTAATTTTAATTTTTGAACGGTTGTGATCGTACCCTGTTCAGTTTCTAATTTCTTTTCCTGGTTCTTAGTAAATGCATTATCAATCATCTGCATGGTTAATGTAGAACCACCTTGAGCAAGACTTCCAGATTTCAAGTTTGCCATAGCAGATTTCAAAAAACGTGGCAAGTCAAATCCATTGTGGTCGAAGAAACGTGAATCTTCAATTGATAAAAAAGCATCGACAACAGATTGTGGAATTTGTGAGTAGGTTACGTCTTCACGGATCTCATCTCCAAGTTCATAGAATACGTTGCCTGAAGCATCGTAAAGTCTTGAATTGGATAATGTAGTCAAACCGTCTTGCGAAAAACGCATGCCGTCAGGATCGTTGATAATGTTAACAAGAACGAAGAATACGGAGATGCATCCAACTAAAAATATAGATAAGACGGATACGGCTAGTTTATTCCAAATGTCTAGTTTTCTTCTGTTTGTCTTTTGTGTTTTTGGCTTATTTTGTTCGTTTTGTGATTGGGCCATTTACTTATCCTCCTTAAAATAGAGTTCATCTACAGCTTTTAAATACGCTAACCTAGGATATAATCCTTCTTGAATAAGAATCCCGTGGGATTGAAACCAAGAATATGGTATAGAGCTTTTGTCTATATTTTCTATTTTATCTATGAGCAGTTTTGAATCAATAAGGTAGGTTTCGTTATGATAATTAAATCGAATAATAAAAAAACCAATACCTCCATGAAATACAACTTTTTTTAGATGTTTGATTTGATGTGGGTGAATCATAAAGAGTGGGAAACTCGTTTTATTTTTCGTTTCCTTTGCTTCAAAATCAATGTATTTACCTCGATATACGCCGTTGTAGTCCGTCGTGGAAGGCGTTTTATAGTAAGCTTCAGTAATTTTAGCTCTTTGCCTTTTTGGATAGTCCACATGAACAACTTGAACGGGTGTTGGCTTTTTATAAATCAAAGCTTTATCGAGTTCTCTATAATATTTATTAGAGTCATTTATATCGTTTTCGAGGCGCATACCTCGAGAACTATAACTCTTTTGTTGCATTGTATTTATGGTTGAAATTGCATTCGGATATTTAATAGTGCTCATCACGAACATTATATATGAAAAAGAATGAACATTCAATGAATCTGAAAAGTCAGAGTTGATTTTTTTGTGTAAAACATTCATAATACTTAGGTAGATATAGGGGGGACTTATATATGGCAAAAGATATGAATTTGACAGCTCAGGAAATTTATGAAAAAGAATTTCATGTAGACTTGAAGGGATATGCCCCTGCTGAAGTAGATGAATTTCTAGATATGGTAATTGAAGATTATCAAAAATATGATGAAAAAGTAGAAGAATTAGGTGCTGCAGTCACTCGTTATGAAGAAAAAATCAAAGAATTGCAGCAACAGTTGTTTGCGTTACAAAGTGAGAATGAAAACTTAAACGAAAAAGTAAATTCTGATTTTGTGAATGGAAGCAGTAATACAGTCGATATTTTAAAACGTATTGCACGTTTGGAAAAAGCTGTATTTAATCAAAGTGAAGAATAGTGAATTAAATCGACAGTCGCTGGCTACATAGATAGTTAGAGGAAAGTCCATGCTCGCACAATCTGTGATGATTGTAGTGTTTGTGCTAGATGAATAAATAAGTCTAGGCAAGTTATTGCTTGACGGCTGTTTTGTTTGCTAAGGGAAACTATGTAAACAAACTTTAAAAGTGCCACAGAGACGAATCTATATGGAAACGTATAGGGTGGAACGGGTAAACCCCACAAGCGAGAAACCCAAATTTGGTAGGGGAACCGGCTGGAATGAAACGAAAGGAAGGCTGGATAGCTTTATGCTATAGATAAATGACTGTCACCACGCAAGTGGAACAGAACATGGCTTATGATTTAAGGATACTACAAAGAGCAATTTAATTTGCTCTTTTTTTTTACTTGAAACAAGTGTATACTGAATTTGCATAAATTAAATCTTCAGGGTTGGGTGAAATTCCCTATCGGCGGTAAACCCCGCGAGCATTATGCATGAACTGGTGCAATTCCAGTGGCGACAGTATAGTCTGGATGGAAGAAGATGTTTTTATATATTCTTTTGTATATTTAAACGCGCCTAGGGGATTTTCTTTAGGCACGTTTTTTTAGTTGATATATGAAGGGATGATGATTTATGAGTTCAACAAAGAAACTAACAACGATTGCGATCTTAAGTGCGATGGCAATGGTTTTAAACTTATTGATACAATTTCCAATTGTACCAGCCGTATCTTTTCTAAGCTACGATCCAAAAGATATCATTATTGTGATTGCAGGATTTATTTATGGCCCTATGACATCTTTTATTATGAGTCTATTGTGTTCGTTTTTAGAAATCGTATTCCGTGGAGGAAACTTATTAGATGTTTTGATGAATGTGATTTCAACTTGTACATTTGCATGTGTTGCAGCTTGCATCTATAAGTATAAACACTCTAAAAAAGGAGCTATCATCGGCTTGGTATTAGGAACTGTATGCTGTACATTGAGTATGACATTATGGAACTATATTGTTACACCGATTTATTATCAAATGCCAAGAAGTGCAGTGGTCGGTATGTTACTTCCAGGTATTGTTCCATTCAATTTTATTAAATGTACATTAAATGCAGCCTGTGCAATGTTGATCTACAAACCACTTGTAAATGCGTTGAGAAATACGCAGTTTGTTACACAGCCTAATACAAGTGAAGGACTTACAAAAGATGTTGGAATTGTCAGTGCATTTATTATTGTATCAATTGCAGTTTTAATATTAGTTATGAAAGGTTAGGAAAAACATGGAACTTTTAGAAGCAAAAAAAATTATGGATGAAAAATTAGGGGATTATAAAATCATGGCTTTGGCTAGCTGTGTAGACGATTATCCTATGGTAAGAAATGTAAGTTGCGTTTTCTACAATGACAAGATTTATTTTAAGACGGACAAAAACTTTAGAAAAACACAACAATTGTTCAAAAATGATAAAGTAGCTATGTGCTTTAATGGAGTGCAAGTAGAGGGGACAGCTAAAAACTTAGGCTTGGTTGTTGATGAACCTGGTCGTATTTTTGAAAAGAAATACAAAGAATTCTTGTGGCAAAGCTACAATGCATATTCACATGTAGATACAGAAATTCTAATTGAAGTTACACCTAAGTTTGTTGAAATCTGGGATGAAGACAAAGATCGTAATGCATTCCAATTGTTTATTGATTTTGACAAAGAAACAGTGGAATACAAACCTTATGACTAGTTTTTACTAGTCTTTTTTTGTGAAAATTTACAAGAAAATGACATGAATATGATACAATATTCTCTAGTAGAAAGTAGGTGGAAACATGTCTCCAGACCCGAGTTATTTTAATAATAAAAATGTATATATGTTCGGAGACATGGGATTTGTCTTCGTTTAAGATATAAGGAGGACAAATTGTGTTAGAGTTTTATAAAACATTTGAAGATGGAACACGCAAAATTCAAGAACCAGAACCAGGCTGTTGGATTAATGCGATTGCACCTACAGAAGAAGAAAGATATTATTTGATTGAACAAATTGGTGTTTTACCTGAATTTGTCAAATCTTCACTGGATGAAGAAGAAAGCTCGCATATGGACTATGACGATGATTTTAGACAGTTGTTGATTATTTTTGACTATCCAAGTGCGGAAAATGAAGATGATGATTCGATTGATTCAACTTATTCCACATTGCCAATTGGTATTGTGATTTTAAAAGGATATGTAGTCACAATTAGTTTGTATGAAAACTGGAGTATTTTAGAAATGTCACAAGGAAGAATCAAAGGTATGGATACGCGTTTAAAAACGAGGTTCTTCTTACTTTTAGCTTTGCGTATTTCACAACGTTTCTTGATTTGTCTACGCCAAATTGATCGTTTATCAAGTCGTGCTGAGACGCGTTTACATCAATCGGTAGAAAATGATGAGTTGATTGAAATGTTAGGTTTAGAAAAATCATTGGTTTATTTTTCGACTTCGTTAAAATCGGATGAAGTAACATTAAATAAAATTATGCGTGGAAAACAAATTCAATTGTATGAAGAAGATGAGGATTTGTTAGAGGACGTCATGATTGAAATCCATCAGGCCATCGAGATGTGTAACATTTACTCAAACACAATGGCAGGTACGATGGATACGTTTGCGAGTATTATTTCTAATAATATGAACATTGTCATGAATAAATTGACTGTAATCACAATTGTTATGGCTATCCCAAATATTATTTTTGGATTCTATGGGATGAACGTACAGTTGCCATTTCCGTTTGTATGGTTTCCTAGTTTTGTAGCTATTTTAGCTTGTGTAATTGCGACTGTTTATTTTTTCAGGCACAATATGTTTAAGTAAGGTTTGAAAAAATCAAACCTTTTTTCTTTTAGATAAAAGAAAAAGCACTATTAGAATAGTGCTCCCAGTGCTCCAAACAATCCCATACTCGTAAGAGCCATGATGATACCGGCTAAAATGACACCTAACATAACAGCTAGTACACTCGATTTGAAATTCATATCTAAGATACTAGCGGCAAGTGTACCAGTCCAGGCTCCTGTTCCTGGTAATGGAATGCCCACAAATATTAATAGGGCTACAAACAATCCTTTTCCTGCAGTGGCTTGTAATTTTTTACCACCTTTTTCACCTTTTTCTAGACACCACGTAAAGAAGTTTCCGACAACTGGCTTGTCAGCTCCCCAGACAAGAATCTTTCTGGCAAAGAAATAGATGAAGGGAACAGGAATCATATTTCCAATAATCGCAATTATATAATATTGAATAAATGGTAATCCCATTCCGGCTGCGATTGGAATTGCTCCACGAAGTTCAATAAGTGGTACCATAGATACAAAAAACACAATCAGGTATTTATTAAACATTTACAATCTCCTTTTTTTCGACAAATAAAAGTTTATCATTGATGACATAAATTTACAATAATAGACAGAATTTAAAACGTGTCTAGCACTGTGGTGTTGAAAGCGCTAAAAATAGTGTTATACTGAAATCATAAAGGAGATGTTACTTATGAAATGGTTTGATTCTGATTATGATTATATTGATGAATTCAAAACACAATGGAATGAAAGGTATAAAAAGGCTAAAAGAATGAGTATAATATTAAGTATAGTATTGATTCTTATTGGTATTTTATGTTTTGTGTTTCCAGAAAAGGTATTCACAACGATTCAAATTATCGCAGCCATTGGCTTGATTGTTTGGGGTGCATGTGAAATTTATTCATATATCACAACAACCTTCTTCTTTAGAGATGCAATGTGGCTAGCCAGTGGTATCTTAAATATTTTGTTAGGTTGTTTATTATGCACGATGCCAGTTACAATTACTGTAAGTACATTTACATTTTTGTTTGCGTTTGTGCTATTGGTCAATGGTATTCAAAAGATTACTTGGGGTTCTAGACTTAGTTTTTTTAGAGTGATCGATACGAAATATTTAAGTTTTACAGGTTGGGTCAATCTGTTGTTAAGCATTATTTTTTTGGTAATGCCATTCCAAAGTGCTTTAGTCATTAATTATATTATTGCGACCTATTTGGTTGTGGCTGGTCTTAGCTTGTCGATTGAAGCTGTTTCAATGAAAAAGATTTAAAAGGGGTAAACATGGAAAAATTTAAGTTTTATGCACCAACAAAAGTGTATTTTGGTAAAGATGAGGAACAAAGGGTTGGAAAGATTTTACAAGAATATCATCCAAAGAAAGTATTGATTCATTATGGAGGGAAAAGTGCCATTCAATCCGGTCTTTTGGATCGAGTGAAAAAGGCGCTTGATGAAGAAAATATTGCCTATTGTTTGTGTGGAGGTGTTGTTGCTAATCCATTACTTTCAAAGGTGAACGAAGGAATTCAAATTTGTAAAGAAGAAGGAGTTGACTTTATTCTTGCTGTTGGTGGAGGAAGCGTTTTAGACTCAAGCAAAGGCATTGCATATGGTGTTTATAATGAAGGTGATGTCTGGGATTATTACGCAAGAAAGAAAAAGGTGAAGGGTGCTTTACCTATGGGGTGTATCTTAACACTATCCGCAACAGGCAGTGAAATGAGCAATTCAAGTGTAATCACAAATGAAGATGGTAATCTGAAACGCGGTTTAAGCAGTGATTATGGATATTTTAAATTTTCTATTTTAAATCCAAAATTAACATATACTGTATCTCAATACCAAACAATGTGTGGGTGTACGGATATTATTATGCATACATTGGAACGATATTTTACGCCATCCCAAACATTGGATTTGGTAGATCAAATGGCAGAAAGTTTAGTCCGTATTGTCATAAAAAACGCAAAAATTCTTTTAGAAGATCCTTCTAACGAACAGGCACGCTCTGAAATTATGTGGGCAGGTAGTGTTTCACACAATGACATGACTGGAGATCGTTCTTTAGGAGATTGGGCTTGCCATCAATTGGAACATGAATTAAGTGGAATGTTTAATGTAGCACATGGTGCAGGTCTTGCGGCTATTTGGGATAGTTGGGCAAATCATGTATATATGGAAAATCCAACGCGATTTGCCAAACTTGGGCATCGTGTTTTTGGTTTGGATGATTCGGATACATTATCTTGTGCTTTGAATACTATTGAAAAGATGGAAGAATTCTTTAGAAGTATCGGCATGCCGACAAGTATTCAAGGATTGTTAAAACGTAAGTGTACAGAACCAGAATTGTATGAATTAACATACAAATGCAGCTTTGAGCATACGCGCACAATTGGAAAATTTAAAGAGTTGGATGAAATGGATATGCTTGAAATATATCGTATGGCAAATGAAAAGGAAGTCGCTTAAGACTTCCTTATTTTAGTTAAATAGACTTTTAATGAAGTTAATAATCTTGTCAAACCATCCTTCAGATTGGGCTTTGTTGAATAATCCAGATAATTGATTTTTTAAACTGCCAGATAATTTGTTTAATTGATTTAATACTTCTTGTGAGTCAATAGCCGAAGTGTTTTGGTATTTCTTGGCGAATGCAATCAATTTATCGATATCGTCTTGAGAGATGATGTCACTTAAATTAAATTCCTCCAAAGCATCCTGTACGACTTGTTCAACTTGTTCGGTAGTTGCAGCACTACCTTGGTTTTGCTTGATTTGGGCAAGCTCTTGTTTGATTTCTACTAAAGCCTGATCTAAGCGGGCAGAGTCAAAATTAGAATCGTCTGCATTATTTTGAGCAATTTCGTTTGTTGCTTCAAGCTCATCTTGTGCAACTTGTGTGCGGTCTGGATCTAGTGTTTCTCCGTTAGCTTCTAACGCTTTGTAAACGCCGGTTAGAGCAGATTCTCCGGTAACTTTTGAAATGGAAGCAACATCGATTTCAACATCACTGACACCTGCTGTAATTGCGGCGTTGGCATATTGGTTGGATGTGATCTTTGTGATATTGCTTTGTGTGATGATTTTTACTTTTACACCTGTACCAGAATCTTGTTTTTGAACCATAACACTTGAAATCAAACTGGATGTATCTCCGCCAACGATTCCTAAATAGTTGTATAAGTCGTTGGCATCAACACTTGTTTCGTAGACGTTATTTGTATCTTCAATATCAAATAATTCACGTGTGCTTTGGATTTGATCTTCACTTAAACCACCACCATATACAACGGTTGGTTTACCCCATTTTTCATCTATAACAGATGTATCGATTGCGAATACGTTCGTGGCAGCGGCTGAAATGCTCATAATGGCTGCTAGAGATACGCCTAATAATTTATTACATTTAAACATTTTTTTGTTCTCCTTTTGCATAATTTTGCTTTACTAGTGTATCTTAACTTTATTTTTTGTGCAAAAGTTTTGAATCTTATGTGAAATTTTGTTATACTTTTATGGTAAGCTAAAACTAACTGGAGGAATAGAAATGCAGCTAACACAATCTCAGGAAGATTATTTAGAAACAATATATGTATTAAAGTCTCAACAAGAGAATGTTCGTGCTATTGATGTGGCGGCAGCTCTAGGCTTTTCTAAGCCGAGCGTTTCACATGCTTTGAAAGACTTAAAAGAAAAAGAATTGATTTATACGGACAAAACAGGATATTTATTCTTTACAGAACAAGGACAAAAACAGGCTAGTCAAGTGTATGAAAGGCATATTTATTTTAAGAATCAATTGCTCCATGCTGGCGTAGAATCTGTTCTTGCAGAAGAAGAAGCTTGTCGTATGGAACATACAATTAGTGAAGAGAGTTTTAAAAAATTAAAGGGTAGTAAATGCGTGCGCTCATGTATTGACTGCAAGGGGGACGATTGTAAGTAAAAAGCGTGAATGGCTCACGCTTTTTTAGTCCTTTCCTTGAGGTATAAATGGGATTAATGCATCAGCTAATGAATGTAGGTTACGAGATTGGATGTACACTTTTCCGTTTCCGTGGAACTCATTCACTAAACCTTCACCTGTTGTGAATCCAAATGTCCCGGATGCAATTTTGATTTCATAATCTAAAGAATCGTCCCATGCGATAACGTGTTCATTATCAATTGTGATTGGATGATCTGCATCTACATTGATTTCCATAATGTCACCATATGCATTGATCAATAGGTCGCCTTGTCCAGATGTATGCATGACAAAGAATCCACCGGTTCCACCAAGTAATGCTTTTCCAACGCTTTGTGTTTTCATTTCGTAGCTAACAGTGTTATCACATGCCAAAAAAGCACCATTATTTAAATAGTAGTGACATGCTGGTGTAACCTCTAAACATGTGATTTTTCCTGGAATAGAAGGTGCAATACCAAGTAATCCGTCGTGACTTGTTCCGGTAGCCTCTGTAATAAACATACTTTCGCCACTGGTAAGGCTTCGTCCTAAGGCGCCTAATACGCCGCTAATACCTTTTTTGTTACTGTTCATTTTACCTTCAATCACAACGTTTGACATATAGGCCATAGAGCCTCTTTCGATTTTTACCGTTTCATTATTCTGTAGATTGATTTCAACGATAGGGCAATCTGAATCGCCTTTGATTTTATAGTCCATAGTGACCTCCTTTTTGCATCTTTCTTTTATTGTATCAAGTATATGTGAATTTAACATTAATTATCATAATTTATTTAAATTGACACAATAAGTGTCAATATTCATATTATTTTAATGATAAATGAGGTTGCACAAAAATGGTTGGAAATTAAAATATTTACACAAATTAGCGGACTTTAAAAAAATAAAAAAACTGGTTTCCTTTACATAAAGGTCAAGCATTATTTCGTATGAATGTAAAGACTTGTTTTAGAAAAATTTATTAGTATACTAGATGTATACAAAAATAGTTGAAGGTTCAACTATTTTAGGAGGATTAATATGAATGTAATTAAAAGAAGTGGAGAAGAAGTCGTTTTTGATGCATCAAAGATTGAAAATGCAATCAAAAAAGCAAGTAAAGCTACAACACACAATCAAATGACAGATGAATTGATTCATTCTGTTACGCAAAGTGTTATCGATAAATGTGAAAACTTGAAGAGAAGCCCAAATGTGGAAGAAATTCAAGATATGGTTGAGGGAGAATTGATGGAACATCGTTGTTTTGCGGTAGCTCACAACTATATCACATATCGTTATGAACGTGCTTTAATTCGTAAGGCAAATTCAACAGATAAGCAGATCATGTCTTTGCTGGAGCGAAATAATGAAGAAGTTAAACAAGAAAACTCAAATAAAAATCCATTAGTAAACAGTGTTCAGCGTGATTATATGGCTGGAGAAGTTTCAAAGGATATCACAAAACGTTTCTTGTTACCTCAAGATGTTATGGAGGCCCATGAAAAAGGTGTTATTCATTTCCATGATTCAGATTACTTTGCACAACACATGCACAACTGTTGTTTAGTAAATTTAGAGGACATGCTTCAAAATGGTACAGTTATCTCTGAAACAATGATTGAAAAACCACATAGTTTCTCTACAGCATGTAACGTAGCTACACAAATAATTGCGCAAGTTGCTAGTTCACAATATGGAGGGCAAAGTATTACACTTTCTCACTTAGCTCCATTTGTACAGGTTTCAAGAGAAAAAGCACGTCGTGAAGTAAAAGAAGAATTAGAATCATTGAATCTAGATTCATCTGAAGATACAGTTAATAAAATGGCAGAAATGCGTGTTCGTAAAGAAATTGAAAAAGGTGTACAGATGATTCAATACCAGGTTATCACATTGATGACGACAAATGGTCAAGCTCCATTTGTGACTGTCTTCATGTATTTAAATGAAGTGCCTGAAGGACAGACTCGTGATGACTTAGCTATGATTATTGAAGAAATGTTGAAACAAAGAATCAAGGGAGTTAAAAATGAAAAAGGTATCTGGATTACGCCGGCTTTCCCTAAATTGATTTATGTTCTTGAAGAAAACAACATTGAAGAAGATTCTAAATATTGGCATTTGACAGAATTAGCGGCTAGATGTACAGCTAAGCGTATGGTTCCAGATTATATTTCTGAAAAGAAAATGTTGGAATTAAAAGTAGATGCGAATGGAGAAGGGCATTGTTATCCGTGTATGGGATGTCGTTCATTCTTAACTACGTATTTAGATGAAAATGGTAAACCAAAATACTATGGCCGATTCAACCAAGGTGTTGTTACTTTGAACTTAGTTGATGTAGCTTGTTCAAGTAAACAGGATGAAGAAGCATTCTGGAGAATCATGGATGAAAGATTGGCGTTGTGTAAAAAGGCATTGATGTGTCGCCATGAAAGATTATTAGGTACACCAAGTGATGTAGCTCCTATTTTATGGCAAAATGGTGCATTGGCGCGTTTGAAAAAAGGAGAGCCAATCGACAAATTATTATTTGGTGGATATTCTACAATTTCTTTGGGATATGCTGGATTATGTGAATGTGTATATTATATGACTGGACACCCTCATACTGAAGAGCCAGGAACTTCATTTGGATTGAAAGTTATGCAGTATCTAAATGATGCTTGTGCTAAATGGAAGGCAGAAGAAAATATTGACTTCTCATTATATGGAACTCCTATGGAGTCAACTACATTTAAGTTCTCTAAACATCTACAAGAGCGTTTTGGAATTATTCCACATGTAACGGATAAGAACTATATCACAAATAGCTATCATGTTCATGTAACAGAAGAAATTGATGCGTTTACTAAATTAACATTTGAATCACAGTTCCAAAAACTTTCTCCAGGTGGAGCCATTAGCTATGTAGAAGTTCCAAATATGGAAAATAACATTGAAGCTGTTTTGGCAATTATGAAACATATTTATAATCATATTATGTATGCAGAGTTGAACACAAAATCAGATTATTGCCAAGTATGTGGATATACAGGAGAAATCAAGATTGTGGAAGATGAAAACCATAAATTAGTTTGGGAATGTCCAAATTGTGGAAATCGTGACCAAGAAAAAATGAATGTGGCTCGTCGTACTTGTGGATATATCGGTACACAGTTCTGGAATCAAGGACGAACACAAGAAATCAAAGAAAGAGTACTACACTTATAAGAGCTAGTTTCTAGCTCTTTTAATTGAGGAACTGGAAAATTTTTTGTTCAAAAGTCCCGAAAAAATGAACATTATAGAGGACGGAACTAGAAAATCTAAAAAAATAAAAAAATCAAAAAATGAACATTATGATTTTAAAACGAGGATAAGATTTTAAAGAATCTTGTCCTTTTTTTGTTGGACGAAAGAAATTTAATGTTATATTCTCTCTGAATTTTGAACAAATTGCGCGTACTCATTTCATACAATGTGTTATATAGGGCTTATGAGCAATACATCAAAATTTGAAGAGGTGATAAAAATGGAAAATTCGAATGAGTTAAGATTTAGTGTGTATGACCATAAACTTGTCTATGACAGCGATAAACTTTTGCGGCGTCAATTGATAGTATTAAAAAACAGAGATGGAAATATCGTCAAATGGACAGATTTTCACAAGTATGCGAGAAGTGGCAAAAAGAGTTTAGCACGAAGCATATATTCTGGACAGGACAAAAGATGTGCCACAATCTGTTTGTTTTTAAATTATGTCTTTTTTGAAAAGTATCATATTAAAAAACTCACAGATGTAAAAAAGAATATGGTTAAAGATTTCTTAAATGACTACGGGCTTTGTCGATTACCAGGAGATAATGCCAATACCCATAGAAACAAAGATACTGTAATTAGAGCAATTGCGCACATAATAGATTTTTTGGACTTAATGATTGAAGATAATCCCACGTGCCAATTGAGAACCAAAGACTTGTATAGAAACGAAAAAGTATTTAGCAAGACCAAAAAGAAATATTTACAAAAGAAAGTACCTATATTTGAAATAAACTATAAGCCAGACAGTAAAAAAATATTTAGAGACATTCCAGAAGGAGCTTTTCAGATTATTATGAACGAAATTGTGACCAACCACAGAAACATTCTAATGCTCGCAGCTTTAAGTGCGTTTGCAGGGATGAGACCTTCTGAATGCTGTAATGTCCGCAGAGAAGATTCTGTATTAGGACCTGGTATTTTATTCGAAGTAATAGATGGTGAAGTTACAGGGATAACTATAGATATCTTAGAAGAAAAGAATCTTCGTTCAGATTTAGTGAATGTTGGCGGAATTAAAAAAGAACGCAAACAGAAAGTGTACCCTGCATTTATTGAAGCTTTTATGAGTTGCTACGAAATGTATATGTCTTATATTGATGGTTCACCTTATGAAGCAGAATATGGAGCACTTACGAACACTTCTATTGGAAAAGCTTATACGTATCAAGCTTATTATAAAGAGTTCAGAAATGTTGTTAGAGCTTGTATTCCAGTCATGTTAGAAGATGATGACCCTAAAACCGTTAATTATGGGCATTTGTTACAGGAAAATAATATAAGTCCACATATTTTAAGACACTGGTTTTCTGTAAAACTTACTTTATACGGAGAAGATGTTGCAGGTCTAATGAATTGGCGAGGAGACAAATCTCCTGAATCAGCTCTAACTTACTTAATGAATAAGAGTGAACTAGAAAAACAATACGAACTAGTCAGTGACGAGGTGTTTAATTACTCATTGTGGAAGGCAGGTAAGTTGAATGGATGAAATGATAAATTTTAACGAATATTTAGAAAACAAGAAAATAGAGCATGAAATCAATAACTCTGAATTTAATATTGACTTTTCATGCTTGATGGCAACTAACGATTGGTATGGCTGTATTCCTGTTATTAAAAATGAAGTGCTTTGGTTTAGTAAAGATGATGTTCAGATATTAGATAAAAAAATTGAAGAATACTGCAGTAATTACAACAAAACAGATAAAGAGAAGTCCGAATACTTACTTGATAAATTGAATGAGCAATTGCCTAAAACCGTAAAGTTACTGAGAAAATATATAAAGAAAGTAAAACTTGAAGATATCTCGGCACTTCATTTAGTTGATTTTATTTATACATATTTGCCTGGTGAACTTGATGAATCAACAGATAAAGAGATATCGACGTTGTTAGATGATGCTTTTGATGAATTGCCACATTCTTATAGTATTATTCTTTCTGATTTTATAAATTGGGTACATGATAACACTAAAACCTTATATAAAAATCTATACTTCATGAATAATTACTCATCAGATAGCGATAAGAATTCAGCTTATGACCCACATAGTTATCTTGATATTCTTTATCACTTATATAATCAAGATTACATCGAAGAAAATGATATGTACGTAGCCGCAGCTGAATCAAGAAATTATGCAGATGCGTGGCTGTTTCTAGCTATGCATTTCTTGTGTGCCTTGCGAAATACAGACCTTTTAAGGATTCCTCATCCAAGATTATCTATGTCTCCAGAAGAAGTTCTAGAACAAGTGGCTAATGGTACCTTTTCAGAGGCGGCAGCTAAATCTACAATTTACACAGTTATTTGGCAACTAGAAGCCTTGATGTTAACACCAAATAAGACGCAAGGAACTAGCGGAGTTGCCAGCATTAAGCTTCATATACCTGAGAGTGTTGAAACTCATATAGGAACTTTATTTGCAGTAGCTGAAGCTCACTTCCAACTTGTTGAAGATGATTCAAATAAACCATTACTTCGAGTTATCACTACTTATGAACAAATTAACCGTTATATGGGCGAAGAAATAGGGGACCTATTCTTAGAATCGAATTTCCGATGTAAAGCAGCCAATAAGTCTTATATGCAAATGATTTACTTACTGACTGATGATATTTTAGGAGTTAATGATGAATTTAGAGTTAAAGGGTATATGCTAGCTGCGTTAGCTCGTTCTCATAAAGGTTCCTATGGTGATTTTGCTAAAACAACTAGTATCTATTTAAAAGATGCGAAGATGAGTGGATATACGCCAGAATTTGTAGCTAGAGAACTTTTTGAAAGAGGTGTTTTATCTGTCATTCCTTCTATGCTTTTGAAAATGGTTGTTGGAGAAGAATATCAAAAACTGTCTGTAGAAAGTCAGACGAAAATGATAAAAGAGTTAAACATGTCTCCGATGGAAGTTGAAAACGCAGTAGCAATCATGCAAAAAAATATGAAGCGTTCTACTGAATTGGTTAAAACTTTATATAGTGGTTATTCGAAGGAAGAGATGTTAAATATATTACATAGCATTGGTAATGGAGAGGCAGTTTCGAAAACCGATTCGTGTATGTGTCTCATTACAGCAATGGGTAAGGTGTGTCCTTATGCTGGGCAGTCAAACTGTCCTTCCTGCGAATATGAAATCAGTACTAAAACCACAATGTTTTTAATGGTGCGTGAAGTACATAGATTACAAGAAATATATAGAACAACAGATAATGAACTGGAAAAATTACGTTGCAGAGCAATAGTAAAAGACATCATTACGCCTTGTATAGAAGAAATGCTTTGCGTAATGGACGAAGTATATGGCTCCGATGCGGTAAAAACTTTAGAGAAAATAATTATGGAGGAAAAGTAGTGGATAAACATATAGAAATCTTAGCAATTCCAGAATTAGATGAAATTACAATTAAAGAAGCAAGACGAATTTTCTTTGCCTATAGAGAAAAAGATATAATTAATCAAAGCCGCTTTGATGATGATATATGGGATTTAAATAACGAAACCAGTGGGTATCATTTTAATTTTGAAATAGACTCTAATAGATTTAAAAAATTTGGTAAAGAATTACATTTAACTGAAGATGAATTTAAAGAATATTTAAAGACATATGTTATCTGTCGAATGGGTGATTTAGAGTTGGGGTCTTTACGTCGATTAATACATGATATAAAAAAGGTCGTACATTCGGATGCGTCTGATACTGATTCACTTTTAGAGGTATGCACTCCTGAAACAGTAGGACGTGTTTCTGAATTTTTTTCTATGCTTCCTGAGGAGTGTAGAGAGAAAGAACTATCAGACTTATTGATTATGTTTGATGAAGTGGAAGAGCGTTCTCAAATAGGAAATGTTTGTAAGCAGCGCAGTTTAGCAACATTTGAGAGTTACTTTCGATTTGACGAAATCATTAAACGTTTTTGGAATGAATCTAACGATGAAGATGAGAAGTTATTCTTTTTCCCAGTTTGGATGTGGTGGAACATTTCTGGAGTATTGCCTTTAAGACCATGCGAATTCGTTGTTACACCAAGAAACTGTTTAAATGAAATTGATGGTAAATATACTCTTACGGTTAGAAGGAACCGTAAAAAGGGAACTGGTAAAAGCAAATCATATAAAATTAGTTCTGATTATGAATTAAATCGGTATTCAATACCTGAACGATTAGCAAAAGAAATTCAATGGTATTTAGAAATTACAAAGGATTATCCGGAAGAAGATACGCATACTTTGTTTGTAACAGGCACTCATTATGCAATGTGGGAAAGGCAGGCACCTTATACAAGTAGATTATTTTCATACATGAATCTTAGAACTTGTCTTAGATATTTCTTTAAAATGATTGTTGAAGACCGTTATGGCTATAGAGTCCTTTACAATAATGATGGTCAAGCATTACCAAATGACAATTGCATTGAATATTTACATTTAGGAGACACAAGACATATTGCACTTATTAACCTAATTGCTGAAGGGGCTACGCCTGTGGTTGCAATGATGCTTGCAGGACATGATAATCCAGAGATGTCTTCTCATTATTATTCGAATATTACACAACTTATCGAGTGTAGAACATATAGACAATATAAAAAGCAAATCAAAGGACAACAGAATTATGTTTTAAGTAAAAAGAAAAACACTTTACCTGCAAAGAAAAGCATCTCTTTAGGATGTGGTGGACGTTGTTATTCCGAGAAAGTAACAAATAGAGATTTTTGTGATTGTTACAAGGTTGTTGGCCCAGCTGGTGAAGTTGGATTTTGCAAAAACTGTGAATTCTACCGTGATGATTCTAAATCGTTTTCGGATATGAAAGATATATACAAAAACAAAATTGAAAATGAATGTCATGTACTCGAAGAAGTTGTCAAAAAGGTGCGTAGCGGAAAAGGTGAACCCGAAGAAATTATTAGTGTTATTCTGAGATTACGAGATAGCGATTATTCATATAGACAATATCTTTTAGAAAAAATGGAGGAAGAAGGCAATGAGTAGAGCAAAGACATATAGTACAAAAGAAGTAATTGGTTTTCTAAATGAATACCGAATAGAGAATCCGGGATTAAAGATTTCGATTCCTAAATTTGGCACTTACTTACGAGGCAAAGGGTGTGATGTACAAGACCATACTCTTAGACGAGATGAAGAGTTTAAAAAGTATTTAGAGAAAATCAATAAGGAAGAATCAAGCGAACGTTTTAATGAACTTATTACATATAAAACAATAGACGTTGATGCTTTTATAGAAAAGAACAATAATAAAGTGAAACTAAGAGAAGCTCTTATTAATCGTGACCGATATTACGCAGATATTGCTGCTAGAGCTACAGAAGCTATTCACGAAAAAAACGAGTGTTTAGAAAAAATGAAAAAATCAGATGCCGAGGTAACGAAATTAAAAGAGAAACTAAAAAAGATGGAAGAAAATCAAGATACGGCAAGAATTGACAATTCTGAGCTTAAAAGAAAAGACGAAGTTATTACAGCATTAAAAAACATAATTGATGATTATATCTATCCTAATGCAGCTAATGCTATTCTTAGAAAAGAAGGTATTCTTAAAATCGAAAACAATATAATCGATGATAAAGCTATCGACAAACAGATGATGAATGCAAATACTAACATTGATGAAGGAGACATTGAAAAAAATGTTGAAAAGGAAGACGGAAAATCTAAATATACTTCTATAAATTCTCTTCTAGGAGGATTTGATGACTAAACGAAAAAGCTCAAAAATAAAGCATTCTAAAAGCGATGTATCTGCCGCAAAAGCTTGTCCTGATATATATGAATGGTGGGATTTCAAGAAGAATAATAATGTTGACCCTGCAACTTTAAGTTGTGGAATTAAGAAAAAGTTTTATTTCACCTGCCCGGAATGCCATACTACAATGTATCGTGAGATGCAGCGCTTTATCATTAAAAATAAAGATGAAACGTTTTCTCATGTTCCTTGTCAAAAATGTCATCCTACGCAATCTAAGTTGAAAGTAAATCTAGTTGATGCCGTGCCGGATATCGAGAAATACTGGGACTATAATTTAAATGAAGGCAAAAAGCCTTCAGAATTCGGAGCTTCCTCAAGTGAGAAAGTTTGGACTAAATGTCCAATTTGCGGAACATCTGTTAAAAGAAACATTAGATATACTTGGGAGAAAGATGAAAATGGGGTAGGTCATGTTCTTCATTGCCGTACATGTGGAAAACGAAGTAAGAAGAATTCTTTAGTTGATTTGTTCCCAGATATAAAAAAATATTGGGCATACGATAAAAATAAACACGACCCAGAGTATTATGCTATTTCTTCAGGCAAAAAAGTGTATGTTAAATGCCCCAACTGTGGGCACGAGCGCTATGGAGTAATCGCTGATTTAATAGTTAAAGACGGTGACAACTATAGGATTACAGTTTGTTCTAGCTGCAAGAAAACTCATGAGATGATAAAAAACGCTACTTCAACTATGAAATTTAAATCAATAGCAAAGACTTGTCCTGATATATGTAAATACTGGGACGATTCAAAGAACCCTGAAGATATTCCATTTAGTGACAAGACTATTAAAATAAAAATAAAATGTCCTTCTTGTGGAAAGTCTATAGAAAGAGTTGCTTCAAATATCTTGAAGAAAGATAAAAACACAGGAATTTATACAGTAAAATTGTGTCATCAATGTATTATGAAAGAGGCCAATTTAAAGAAAGCATTAAAACAAAATAAGCCTCTTATTGATGAATGCCCAAAATTTAAAGAGTGGTGGAATTACGAAAAGAATACAGTTGATATTAAAACAATAACAAGAGGAAGTCATACTGTCGTCCATCTAAAATGTCCAGCCTGTGGGAAAGAGATAACTAGAGACCCACATAAGTTTGTAGCTTTTAATAAAGTGGGAGAGTTATTGCCTGTATCCTGTCCGGAATGTGGGTACAACGCTAAAGGAGACCCTGAAGAAAATTTGTTAAAACTATGCCCATCTATTGTTAATTGGTGGGACTATGAAGCGAATTATCCATTTAGACCGGAACAATTTACACCAGGAAGTCAGTTTATGGCTCATCTTAAATGTCCGGATTGTGGAGTTGAATTGTATACAGGAATTCATTCATTGGTCGCTACTGATGAAAATGGAAAAGTGTATATAAGACATGAAGGTAGATGTAGAAAATACCGTGCTATGGACAGCGAAAACAACTTAGTAAAAAAATACCCAGAAGTAGTTGATTGGTGGGATTATGAAGCTAATAATGGGGAACATCCAGAAGAATACACGCTTTTCTCTCCTATGAAAGCTCACTTTGTTTGTCCAAAATGTGGTGGAAAATATCATCTAAGAATAACAGATGCATTTTCTTTGTCAGATGACGGAACTCCTAAGCTGTTTAAATGCTCTTATTGCAATAATATTAGAGCTTTATCTGGCTTTAACACTTTAGCGGATGTAAAGCCTGGTTTAGTATCCGAGTGGTCTTCAAACAATGAACTAAAAGCTGACGAAGTTCTCCCTGAATCATATAATCGTGCTTTGTGGATATGTCCAACTTGTGGTGGAGAATATTCAGCCCTTATACGAGACAGAGAAGTTGGTGATGATGCATGTCCATATTGTAAAAATATTAGACCTCTTGTCGGATATAATACTTTAGCTGATAAAAAGCCAGAGTTGGTTTCGGAATGGTCTCCCAACAATGAAAGTAAGCCAGATGAAGTAGTGGCTACATCAACGCTTCCGGTTCTATGGATATGTCCAACTTGCCATGGAGAATACTCAACCCCTATACGTAATAGAGAATTTGGTGACGACTCTTGTCCTTACTGTAGAAATAAAAAGCCATTGCCTGGATTCAATACTCTTCAAGCTAAACATCCAGAGTTGGTTCAACAAGAATGGTGCTATGCTGAAAACCTTTTATTAGGTGCAAATCCGGATAATATACTTGAATCATATTCAGGCAAAGTATGGTGGAAATGTCCAACTTGTGGAAGGAAATATATTATGACAGTCAAAGACCGTTTGATGAAGAAAAAGCGTGGGCATATTGCCTGTCAGCAATGTAGAGGTAGAAGATGGATAAGGTCATTTAACATTTAATTGTGATAACTATCATAGAAGGTCTTTCTGAGGCCTTCTTTTTCAGTGACTTTTGTAGCTAATATCCTGTTAAATGATGATATACTATAATTAAATATTTAAAGGGGGTATTGATATATGGGTTTATTTAATTTGTTTAAAAAGAGTGGGAAGCAATTGCCTCCTATTCCAAACACAGAGAACAAGAGCGTTAAGGTAGAATTAGGGCCAAATTTTGGTAGAGTAGTAGTTGATAAAAACGAAAGAAGTACAGAATATATTCCTGAGGAGGGGTTGACAATATTTCTTTGGTCTCAAAATGGAAAGGAAATAAAAAAAGATTCAGAATATCCGAGATATTTAACAACAAACTATGGTATTGGTTCTGCTAGTAAATTTCATAAAGAAGTTATTGAGGCTGGCTATCTAGAAAAGCCTACTTTTTTAGTTTGTCTTAATAAATATAAAGTGAATGAATTAAAAGAAATAGCAAAAGAATGGAATATTCCCGTAAAGGGGATTAAAAAAGACATCATTTCAGAGTTAAATGATTCAGCAAGTGATAATCAAAAACAATCAATTATTGCAAATTCTAAAATTTATGGCTTATCATCAAAAGGAAGTGAGTATCTTAATGCTCACCAGGAATATGTTATTATTCACCAGCATCAGACTTGGAATATTACGAAACAAGCCTATGATGCTTGTGAAAAGAAGATGCCTTCAGCTTCAATGGGGGAGATATTTCTTGAAGCTGCCCTCATTCAAGCAAAGACTAATTTAAAAGAGAATTTAAGGATGAATTCTGTTTTATTTGAGTATAAAACTGTATATGAAGTTTGTAAGACATTTAATTTACCAGGAGGTAACAAATATTTGGTTGGCTATGCCTATTCACAATTAAATTGGGTCTGCTTGTTTGATTATTATTATCAAATGTTGAAATCAAAAGTGTATTCAAAAAAAGAATTATTAGAGGAGTATCAAGATAATTTATTTTTCACTCCTCATACTATAGAACTAATGCATGATATAGTTTCTTTTTGCGGAGATACTGATTTTGAAGAGCTTAAAAACCTAAATTTTGCTTGGAAAATTTGTACGATTGATATGTTTTATCAAATTTTAAATGAAATTCAGAACGATGCTATTTTTGATTCTGATAAGTGGAATGATATATTGAACAGAAGGGTAAAAGAATGTATAAAAAGGATATAGATGTATTTAAATTTTTTAAAAAACAAGTAGAAAAAAAGAATGATAATCTCCCAAACATTTTGCCTAATATTCCTCGTGATAATACAGTACCTCCTGTAGCGCCACCTATTCCTAATGTAACAAACGGAAATGATTCTACAATTTCAGCAACCAAAGAATTTGATTTAAACATCGAAAAGATTCTAGATTCATGGGAAGTGTACCATGCTGTACGTGAAGTAATAGCAAATGCTTTAGATGAACAGATTTTAACAAGCACACCAGAAATAGCAATTAGGCATTCATTTGACGGATGGTGGCATGTCATCGATTATGGAAGAGGGTTGAATTATCATCATTTAACTCAAAATGAAAACGAAGAAAAGCTTCAAAATGATTTTTTGATAGGACGATTTGGAGTGGGGCTAAAGGATGCTTTAGCAACTTTTTATAGACATGATGTTAAAGTTAAAATTTCATCCAAGTATGGAGTGATTACATTAACAGAAGCTAAAAAAGAAGGCTTTGAAGATATTATTACCTTGCATGCTGTAATAGAGTCTCCGCAGAACTCAAATATGGTCGGAACAGATTTTGCAATGTATGGCATTACACAAAACGATATGGACAAAGCAAAAGGATTATTTCTAAAATTCAATAATGAAACTGTTTTAGAAAGAAATGAGTACGGAGACGTAATAGCCAAAGCTTCTGATATAAGCAACATTTATATAAACGGTATTAAAGTAGCCGAGGAACCTAACTTCTTATTTTCATACAATATTACATCTATAAACAAGCAGATAAAAAAAGCTTTGAATAGGGAAAGAACAAATGTAGGACGTACGGCATATACATCTAGAGTAAAAGATATATTAAAATCCTGTAAACGAGAAAGTGTAATAGCTCCATTAATTGATGATTTACAATCGTATCAAAATGGTATGATGCATGATGAGCTTGGATGGAACGATGTGGCTTTATATGCCTCTATACAAATGCAACAAATAAACGATAAAGTGGTTTTTGTTAATTCTAATGAAGCTTTAAATAATTACAGCATCATTGATAGTATGAAAAAGGATGGTTATACTCCAATTTTGTTAAACGATAAAATTTTATATAAAATCAATGATTATAATAGGAATCTTGGCGATGATGCTGACAGATTAGTTACCTCATCAGTCTTTTTACAAAAACAGCAAGATAATTTTGTTCCGATAAAAATTGCCGAGTGGGCAATGACCCGTCAAGAAAAACTTGTTTATCAACAGACGAACAATATTTTAAATTTAATCGGAGGCAAGCCTAAAAATATAAGAAATATTTATATTGTAGATAAAATTTATGATTCTGATTCTGCGTATGAAACAGTTGGTTTATATAGGCCTGAGTTGAATGAGATTTTAATTTGTAGAAATCAATTGGCATCTTTAAGTGCGTACGCTGGAACTTTGCTTCATGAATGTATTCATGCTTCTAGTGGTTATGGAGATGTCAGCAGAGAATTTGAAATAGCTTTGACTGATACATTAGGAAAGTTAGCCAAGAAAATTCTATAGCTTTGAAAGCTGTAAGGATGAATTACTCATTAATGAATATGTGCTAAAATAAAAAAGATAATAAACAGAGGTGTTACAAATGTATTATGGAAATATAAAAAAGAATGATATTGCAAATGGGCAGGGAGTTCGTGTGACTTTGTTTGTATCAGGATGTACGAATCACTGTAAGAATTGTTTCCAACCTGAAACATGGAACTTTGATTATGGAAAACTTTATACAAAAGCAACAGAGGATGAAATCATTGAAGCATTAAAGCCAAGCCACATTGCCGGCTTAACATTGCTTGGTGGCGAGCCTTTTGAACCAGAGAATCAAAGAGAACTAGTTAAACTACTTCGCCGTGTCCGTAAGGAACTACCTGATAAAAATATCTGGTCGTTTACAGGTTTTATCTTAGACCAGGACTTATTGGATGGCGGACGCAAACATTGCGAAGTGACAGATGAAATGCTTTCTTTATTAGATGTTCTTGTAGATGGCCCATTTAAAGAAGAAGAAAAAGACATCACTTTGGCGTTCCGTGGTTCAAGAAATCAAAGAGTCATCGACATGAAGAAGTCTTTGGAACAACAAGAAGTTGTGTTGTATTTGGAATAGGCATGTAAGAGCAGGAAATTTCCTGTTCTTTTTTTGTGGATTTTTTCATGGATTTATTCTGACATTTAACCTTCCTTCAATTCGATAAAACTAATGCATAAAAATCAAATAAAAAGTGTCAAATTTAAATATAAGTGCGCAAAGAAAGGAATAAATGTAAAATGAAAGGATTTATTGAAGAATATGGAAAAATTATCGTTGTTATTATATTAACGTTATTAATGTTAGGATTTGGACAGACTGGGCTAGCAAAACCGATACAGAATTCATTGTTGAAATCAACAGGGATGATTACAAATGCTCATAATAAGTTTGATGAAGTCACTAAGGAACCTGAGCCTGTTACTCCGGGAGCAATTATAGATATCGAAGGAACTAAATATGTTGTTCTGGAAGAACGAGAAAATAATCAGACATTAGTTATGACTGCTGATAGTATTGGAGGTAAAAAATTCCAATCAGGCGCTCGTTCAGATGAACAATGGATTAACACTTATGAAGGCAGTGACATTGACAACTATCTAGAAAATGATTGGTATAAAGGATTATCAGTTAAAATGCAAAGTGCTATTCAAACTACTGATATTAAACAGGCTTCATATGCAATGTATAATGACCCAGACTCAAAACAAGAAACTGGATACAATGGCCAAATCTACAATACCATCAGCCGTCACGTCTTCTTGCCTAGTGTAAGTGAAATTGGGAAAGCTGTAGATTTAAAGAGTCCAGATAAAGTAAAAGCATTTTTGAATGGTACTAATTCTTGGACAAGAGATAGCTCTCAGGGCAGCGCCCTCTATGCGGAACGTCTGAATGCTGGCTTTGGCTGTTTGAGCTACTACAACGTGGACTCTACTCATGGCGTGCGTCCCGCTTTTGTCATTGACCTATCTAAAGTTGACTACAAAACAGTTGGACATGTTGATTACAAATAAAACCAAAAGAAGGTGTTTCAAGCATCTTCTGTTCTTATATTCCACACTCTCATCATCTCTAAAAATGAACATTATAATCAGCTATCAACCACTCATTCCCATTCTATTTTCTAAACATTAATAAAAAAGTCTATAATGTTTAATGTTCAAAATGAAAAAGAATGAACAAAAAGAGAATATCCTTTGTTTAAAAGGTATAAGGAAGTTTTGAATAATGTTTACAATTTTCAAGTTTCTTAGGAGGTATTTATGTATTTTGGAAATATAAAGAAAAACGATATTGCGAACGGTAAAGGGGTGCGTGTGACACTATTTGTATCGGGATGTACAAATCATTGTAAAAATTGTTTCCAGCCAGAAACATGGAACTTTGATTATGGTAAGCCTTATACAAAGGAAACAGAAGATGAGGTTATTGATGCTTTAAAACCAAGCCATATTTCAGGTTTGACATTACTTGGTGGAGAGCCTTTTGAGCCAGAGAATCAAAGAGAATTAGTTAAATTGCTTCGTCGTGTTCGTGACGAATTACCAGAAAAGAATATTTGGTCTTTTACAGGCTTTGTTTTAGATCAAGACTTGTTGGATGGTGGACGAAAACATTGTGAAGTAACGGATGAAATGTTGTCGTTATTGGATGTTTTAGTGGATGGTCCATTTAAAGAAGAAGAAAAAGATATCACATTGGCATTTCGTGGTTCAAGAAACCAAAGGCTTATTGATATGAAAAAATCTTTGAAAGAACAAGAGGTAATTGAATTGGAAGTTTAATCGGTGCAATAAATTTGGATGGGGTTAGGTGAATTTGCTCTCCAAGAATTTAAGGGGCGGCATATACCCCAAAACGGTTTATAGCTGATATTGGGCTCAAACAACATTTAGTTGTCTGGGTCCATTTTTTCAACCATTTTAACGCTTCCGTCATCCTTGTCGATTTCAAAATCGATGACTTTCCTAAGATCAGCATACATCCATTTCTGAATCACTCCCAGCTTTGATAGCCACTGGCTGCTTTCGTAACCAATTTGATGATTGCGATATGATTCTGCAACAATGCATTGTTGATTCTTTTTTGTTCTACAGTAATTTCTCCTGTGTCTTTTGAAACTATACAACAGTAATTAAAGGCTTGTTTCAAAACAAAATAATCCGAGTTTCATTCATGTAATCCTGGAAGACGTTTATATCTGAATGAAGAACATAAATGTACAACAACAATATTATAATTCTATAATATCGTATATTAATCCTCTTGAAAATCAACAATTGCATAGCTACAGGTATTAAAAAAGCTCCAAAATACTTTGGAGCGAATTTTTAGCTGCCTATCACACTGCCCTATGTAATCTTAAAGCAGATCTAAACCCCCAACTATTTTTATATGGTCGTTTAATCTTCCAATTTTTTTATCAATTGTTAAGAAAATTTGATATAATGAATCCATGAACTATAGCGTGATTGTTTTAGCTGCTGGAAGAGGCAGTCGAACGAATTTAGATTATAATAAAGTATTTTATACTTTTGAAAATGGACAAACTGTACTGAATAAGAGTCTGTCTGTTTTTTTATCAGATGAAGATTGTAAACAGGTCGTTTTAGTTTGTGCGGATTATGAAAAGGACTATGTTATTGAAAACTATTTATATGATTCTCGAATCCAAGTTGTAACAGGAGGACAAACACGACAAGATAGTGTATACAACGGATTACAAATCGTAGATCAAGATTATGTTATGATTCATGATGGGGCTAGACCTTTTGTTGAAAAAAAGTGGATTTTAGATTTGAAACACTCTTTAGAAACAGAGGATGCCTGTTTATTAATGGTACCTAGTGTGGATACGACAAAGATTGTTGTGGATGGTTATGTAAAGGAATCATTAGAAAGAAAGCTTGTATATCATGCTCAGACACCGCAATGTTTTAAAACGAATTTAATTAAAGAGTGTCACCGACTTGCAAGGAATAAACAAGTGCAGGCAACAGACGATGCTCAGCTTGTAGAGTGGTTTTCTAAGGCGAGAGTAAAAGTGGTATTATCAAGTTTCACAAATAAAAAAATAACTTTGCCAGAAGATTTGAAAGGATAGGTATAAAGATGGAATATTCAGCGTTGGTATTTGATGATTGTAAAGAAGTAGAAGATACGTATGACAAATTATTAGAAACAATTGATTTGTTTGCGAATGATGAAAATTGTACGCAAATTGTTGTGAGCTGCAAGAGTGTATGGACATTAAGACTGGCTTCATCCCCTAAAAATAAGGTGATGCTTGTACAAAGACCAGATAAACCGTATGTAGCATTGTTGAATGGCTTAAAGGCTGTTAAACAAGAAAATGTTGTTGTGACTGGTATTTCTACAAAACATACAAAAGAAAACGTAGATACATTATTAGAGCATTTATCAAAATATCCGGCTATTAACTTTGATAAAGACTTGCAGGCATTTGATACAAGATTATTGATGTTCTGCCTACAAAAAGCTATTGAATCCAACTTGGCAATTACATCTTATGCCCAAGCTGTTGCGCTTGCGGATACACCACTAGAATCTTTTGAATGATACGGCTATTGTCGTATCATTTTTAATAGAATCTTAATAATTTCATATTTTAAAATGTAGTATAATAAATATATGCATAACCCAAATAATTTATCGAAAAGCTATAAAGAAATAATTAAACAACACGTGTTTACTTTATTTAATGGAATAAACGTTGTTCTAGCTATATTTGTATTCTTTACGGGATCTTATCGTAATATGCTCTTTATGATTACGGTCATTTTAAATATGGTGATTGGATTGTTCCAGGAAATTCGTTCAAAACATATGTTGGATAAGCTTTCTTTATTAAATCAGACAAAGATTCATGTGATTCGAAATAATACTGAACTGGAATTAAGCGTTGAAGAAGTGAAAGTCAACGATATTCTCGTATTATATGCTGGCGATGAAATCAGTTTTGATGGTCATATTATATCTGGAAACATTGAATGCGATGAATCCATGTTGACGGGTGAAAGTGATGCGGTATATAAACAAGAAAATTCATCATTACTTAGTGGAAGCTTTGTGATTTCAGGAAAATGTTGGATGCACGTAGACAAAGTAGGACAAGATACTTATGCGTATTCGATTTTAAAACATGCTAAGCGTTTTAAACGTTATCCGAGTCAGTTACGAGATTCAATTGATTGGATTATAAAATGGTGTACATATATTTTAATTCCATTGGGATGTGTTTTGTTCATTAAGCAGCTTATTAAAACAAATTATACAACTGCAACCTTAAATACTGTGGCTGGCGTTGTAGGCATGATTCCCGAAGGACTTGTCTTTTTAACTAGTGTTGCATTGGCAATCAGTGCTTATAAGCTTGGTAAACAAAAGGTTTTAGTACAGGAACTATATTGTATCGAAACCTTAGCTAGGACAGATACACTGTGTTTAGATAAGACCGGTACATTGACTCAAGGAAAACTAAGTGTTTGTCATGTTGAAAAAATTGAAAATGTCGACGGAATTCTAGGCGATATGATGCAGGCTTTACCAGATGACAATGCGACAGCTATAGCGATAAGAAACTATTTTAAGGCAAGAAATTATAAGAAAGTTGTATCCTATTTGCCGTTTTCAAGTCAAAGAAAATATTCGAGCGTGACATTTGAAGATGGAGAATATAAATTAGGAGCGTATTCATATATTGCCAAAGAAATAGATTTGGATGTAGAAAAACATATTGAAGACTATACGTCTCAAGCTATGCGTGTAGTTGTTTTGATGAAAGATAATGCTGTTTTGGCTTATATTTGCCTTCGTGATGAATTAAGGCCAGATGCCAAAGATACTTTAAATTTCTTTAAAAAACAAGGCGTGGATATAAAAATTATTTCAGGAGATGATCCTAGAACTGTGGAAGCTTTAGCGAGAAAAGCAGGTTTTACATCAAAAAGTATTGATATGTCTACTATAAAGGATGTAGAAATGGTTGTAGATTCGTATTCGATTTTTGGACGTGTTACTCCAGAACAAAAAAAGGAACTTGTGTTAGCTTTAAAAAGAAGAAATAAAACTGTCGCAATGACGGGTGATGGTGTAAATGATGTTATGGCATTAAAGGAAGCAGATTGTTCTATTGCGATGGGTTCGGGTTCACAAGCATGTAAAAGTGTGGCGAGCCTAGTTTTATTAGAAAACCAAATGAATACATTACCTGTTATTTTATATCAAGGACGTTGTGTTATTAATAACATTCAAAGAACAGCCTCTTTATTTTTGGTGAAGACAATCTTCTCAATTGGACTTTCTTTATTAACACTTGTATGTTTAAAAAACTATCCGTTTAAACCTATTCAATTGACTTTGATTTCTGCCTTGGCAACTGGAATTCCTAGCTTTATATTAACGCTTGAACCAAACGGAAATATTGTAAAAGAAAATTTCTTAAGAAATGTTATATCTAAAGCATTGCCAGGAGCCATATGTGTAATTTGTAGTGTAATTGGTGTTTCAATCTTAGGCCATTTTGTTTATATTTCACCTAATGAATATTCAACAATGTGTACAATTCTTGCCGGAGTCAATGCACTTATGGTGTTGATACGAGTATGTGTGCCAATGACAATGCTAAGAAAAATATTGGTTACAATCATGTCAGTAATATTTGCCGGTTCAATCATTTTATGTAAGAACTTTTTCTATATTGTTCACTTACAATGGTATGAAATTATCTATGTGATTTTAAATGTATGTCTGATTCCTTTTATACTAACGCTTGTATCAAATTGGGTAAAAATGATTTTTAAAAAAATAAATCACAAAAAGAAAAAGTTTGGAAATTAATCCAAACTTTTTTCTATCCCCATACTTCTTCAGCAATTTCTTTAATCAATCTAACTTTAGCCCACTGTTGCTCTTCAGTTAATTTATTTCCTATTTCACATGAGGCGAAACCACATTGTGGACTTAGACACAAATTTTCTAAAGAGACATATTTGCTAGCTTCTTTAATACGGGCAATTACTGTTTCTTTGTCTTCTAATTTGGCTAATTTTGTAGTAACTAAACCAAGTACGACTTTTTTATCAGCTGTAACCTCTTTTAATGGTTCAAATCCACCAGAACGAGCATCATCAAATTCTAAGAAATAGGCATGCACGTTTTCTTTCGCAAATAATGTTTTTGCGACAGCATCATAAGCACCACTAGATGCATATGTAGAGTGGAAGTTACCACGGCATACGTGTGTGTTAATTGTAAGATCTTCAGGTTTTCCTTCAATCGCAAGATTGTTGATACGTAAGAATAATTCTTGAACTTTTAACAAACCTTCTTGATCTGTTTGGAAAAATAATGGCGCTTTTTCATCCACCAACATGCCCCATGAACAATCATCGAATTGAATGCATCGACATCCTGCATCATATAATTGTTGAATGACAACTTTATACCCATTCGCAATGTCTTGAACCAATTCTTCAGTATCTTCATAATATTTTTTAGTGTTTTCTAGTGCAAAAGGAAGAATCATTTGTTCCAAAAATTGTGCTGGAGCAGGAATGGTTTGTTTGGCAATCGTATTTTCGTCTTCGAATTGAGTTAAAAACTTGAAATGCTCTACAAAAGGATGTGTACCACTCACACCAACTTTTCCAGTGATATATGTATCATCAATCATAGCGGCTTCTCCATGGAAGGGAAGGCCTGTTTTCGTTGGTGTATGAGATACGCCATCAAATCCCCACATAAAGTCTAAGTGCCATGTAGCACGTCTGAATTCACCATCTGTGATGACGTGTAGGCCGGCTGCCTTTTCTTTTTGAACTAAATCTGTAATGCACTCATCTTCGATTTGTGTCAATTCTTCTCTTGAAATTTTTTTAGACTCATAATCTTTACGGGCTTGTTTTAGTTTTTCAGGTCTTAAAAAACTTCCAACTACATCATATCTATAAGGTGTTTGAACTGTCATAATAAATTCCTCAACTTTCGTGTGTGTTAAGTCTATCATATTTATAGTATATAGAATAATTGAAATATTCTTTAGCTTGTTATAGTTAAAAACTATAATAAAAGACCAATTTCAGTTGGGTATCCAAATTTTCTAGGGGACTCGAATTTAGGGGGCAATCTGGGGGACAATAATGAGAAATGAATTTAGGGGTATATGAAATGTAATTATTTCATTCCTGATTCATTCTCTTTTTTTATGTCTGATATAACCGTTTATAATTATTTCGTTATGTTCATTGTCTTCAACCAGGAGGTATATAAATGAACAATAACAAAAATATTTCTATTTCAAAACTATTAGCTGTACTTGATATTCAAGATGATGACTCTTTTATTATTACTGATGTCGAATTGATTGATGAAAATAAATATATACACATCCAGAAGAAGTTGGAACCTATGTATTGTCCTAGATGTGGTTCAAGGATGCATTCTAAAGGTTTCTATACTCGTAAGCTTAATCATCCCGTTCTTCAGGATTCCACTAAATTTTATATGATTGTTAAACAACGTAAGTGGCATTGTGATGAGTGTAATCTTTATATGAATGATTCATTTCCTTTTTTGGATAGATATGCTCATTCTACAACTATCACTCCACTTCTTATTCTAAATGCGTTTAAACACCTGGATCAAAGTACTGCAGCCATTGCCGAAAGATTTAATATTTCTGATACTCTCGCTCACATTTTATTTGAAAGGTATGTGGATCTTCCTAGACTTCCTCTTCCAGAATATATGTCAA
>ERZ827478.637-NODE-637-length-33082-cov-8.224665_pt1 | contig 33082 bp, 18 predicted proteins | sample MGYA00519705_ERZ827478 | MGnify/ENA primary metagenome ERZ827478 (study PRJEB31778, sample SAMEA3449318) | human gut metagenome | biome: human gut; feature: human-associated habitat; material: faeces | place: United Kingdom | collected 2010/2012 ... | reverse complement strand
GCCGCCGGAGCGGTGCTTAAGCCGTCAGGCGGGAATTGTGCGGTGTTGCCTTAAATTTCGCAGAGCTTACCCGGCTCTGCAACGCGCACCTTGCCATCGGCCACAAACCAGATGGGCTGTGCCGACGGGTTATACAGCCGCTTGCCGTCTGCACTTTCGCGCGTGCTGCGCAGCGCGGTCAGGTAATCTGCAATCTGGCCATTGGTGGCATACCAGATATCCTGTGCGCCGTGCAGCTTTTCTGCCAGCTGCTCCATCAGGGGCCAGGTGTTTTCGCGCTCAAATTCAAAGCTGTGGCCCCAGATATAAAACAGCGGCATTTTTTCATATCCCGGAACATGCAAAAACTTTTCTGCGCGTTCCAGCAGTTTATCATTGTGGTGGCAGGTGGGTTTCCAGCGCAGCAGCTCCTGCGGCAGGGCAAAACTTCCGGTGCTTTCCACCGTGCGGCTGTACTGGATGCCCATGGCGCACAGCGCTTCCACCTGTTCGGGGTAGTATTCGCCAAAGGCATAGCTCATGCCCTGCACAATACCGCCGGTCAGTTCTTCCAGCGTCAGGCGGTCCTGCCACACTTCCCGCAGCCATTCAGTCTGGTTCATCTGGCGCGGGTGGCGGTGGGTCACGCCATGGCAGGCAATTTCGTGCTCGGCGTACAGGGTAGGCAGCTCGGCCTTTTGCACATAGCCGTCCTTATCCAGGTTGCCGGAGTTCAGGTGGAAGGTTCCCTTGAAGCCCGCCTGGTTAAAAATTTCGATCAGGCGGCGGTCATATACCTGGCCGTCATCATAACTGAACGTAATGGCTTTGGCCAGCCCACCGGGATACAGGTATTCCATCGTGTTCGCTTCCTTATTATATAGTGTTTATTGCGGCGTCACCTGGGCGGGGTCTGCATCCGGCAGGTAGCGGGCCGTGCCCAGAATATTGCCATCCAGGTCTGTGGTAATGCGCAGGCCGGGGCCAGCGGTGAACACCTTGCGGCCATCCACAAAGGCTTCCGCCTCGTGACCACTGTTCACGATCTCCCAGCTGCGGCCGTTCAGGGTTTGGGTATAGCGGCATTCCAGCGGGCAGGTGCCCCACACCACGGTATCCCGCACCAGGCTTACGCCGTACATGCGGGCGGTGTATTCCAGCACCGAGAGCATAGCCGGGCCGTAAGCATCCTGGGGGGGCTGGCCAGGTTCACAGATGACCGAAGGTTCGCCGGTAAAGGGGTCATACTGCTGCACAAAGCGGCACTGGGGGCCAATGGCCTGCATCAGCTTTTGCCCCAGTTGGGGAATCAGCTCATACATGCCGTAATTTTCCAGCGCACGGATGGCACGCTGATAGGTCAGCGCTTCAGCCTGGCCGCTCCAGTTGTTGGTGGTCACGTTGCGGAACAGCGGGTCGTTGGCGGCCACGCTGGGCAGCGGCATTTTGGTCCAGAACTCCTGCGGGTTCAGCAGGTGCTCCTTGACAAAGCGCTCCGCCAAAGCATCCGGCAGGCTGTGCCAATACATGCAGCGCAGCGTGTTGTGGATCAGGGTGGGCATCTGGTTGTGGTTTTTGTCGCGGTCAAACATCGCGCCGCGGGCATCGTCCCACAGGTAGCTCACCATCTTGTCCTGCACGGCTTTGGCCTTGGCGGCCCACTGGGCCTGTGCCTCGGCATCGCCGCTGATTCGTGCAATTTCCGCCAATGTTTCGCGGCAGGCATATGAGTAGCTCATCACATCCATCGATGCAATGGGCACCGCTGTGCAGCCTTGGGGCGGGGTTTCCTCCTCCCACGGGTCGGGGGCATCGGCGTAACGCATGGCGTGGTCTTCGCCGGTATCGTACTTGCACCAAGTCTCCAGGCAGCCGTCCCCATCGGAATCGCGTACACGCCACAGGTAGGCATCAAACGCTTCCAGCGTTTTGGCCAGCTGGGCCAGGTATTCGGCATCCTTGCCGCCCAGATAGTAAAGATCCAGCGCCGGTTCCGGGAAGCAGAAGCCCTGGAACTTGTTGAACTGCGGCACCACTTTGCCATCAATCACCGCAATGCTGCCGGGAATCCGCCCGTCCGCACGCTGGTGGCACATAAACATCAGGCTGTTGTTCAGGCCGGTGGCAAAATCACGGCTGGCATACATTGCGCCGCCCATGGGCTGGGTTTCCAGCCAGATTTTTTCATAGCCGCCGCCCTCAACCAGAACGGGGTCGCCGCCAAAGTTTTTAATGTTCAGGCGGCACTTTTCTTCCGCCTGTTTGACCAGTTGGGAAAGCAGCGGGTCTTTGGTTTCAAACCGGACGCCGGTGTTTGCCTGCATCATGGGAGCTCACCTTTCAAAATGTACGTTCAGATAATCAAAATCGGCATGGTTATGCAGCCCTGCCATATCGTGGGCATACACACCCACATGCGCCCCGGTAAAACCGCGGCAGTGCTCGTCCGTCAAAATATCGGTGGGGCAGGCCGGGCCGATGGACTGCCACTCCCCCTGCGGCTGGCGGTAATAGAACTGCGCCATGCCGCCGTCCGGGGTGGTGGTCAGCTTAAAGTCCAGCGTGCCATCCGGCACGGGAACAGGGTCGCACACATCTTCCACCACACCAGTATCGCTTTTTAACAGTTCCAGCACCGGGGTACCATCCTCGGCGCAGGTCTTGCCCAGCAGGTAGAAGTTCATGCTGTCATAACAGTAGGTAAAACCGGCCATCTGCTCCGGGCAGACGGGGGCAAAGTCCATGCGGGTCTCGGCCTGCATTTCGTGCTCCTGCTGGCGGCGGGCCACCAGGGTGACATGGTGCAGCGAGTTCATGGATTCCTGCCCGGTCAGCCGCAGCCAGCCGGGGCGGACGGTCAGGTTCACACAATCGCCCAGCGGGGTGCGCGGCGTGGCATAGCCGGGGGCAAGGGCCGAAACGTCAAAGTCATCCTGTTCCGCCATTGCGGGCAGCTCCACTTCTGGCAAATCTTTTGGGGCGGGCACGGCGTTTTGGGCAATTTTTCCGCCGCAGGCCAGCCGCGGCCAGCCATCCTGCCAGGTGATTTTTTGCAGCGCTGTTTCGCGCCCCAGCAGGCTGCCGCGGGCAGAGTTCGGGCGGGAGCACAGGTGTGCCATGTACCATTCACCGTTCTGCGTTTCCACAAAGGAACCGTGGCCGCATTTCTGGATGGCGGTCAGATCGTTCTGATCCGAAGTCAGCAACGGGTTGTCCGGCATTGTCTCATAGGGGCCGAACACGTTGTCCGACCGCGCAATCGTGACACAATGGGAGTACCCAGTACCACCTTCGGCCACAACCAGATAGTACCAGCTGCCAATGTGATAGATGCGGGGACCTTCGGTGCAGCCGATGCCGGAGCCGCTGTATACCTTGCGGCGTTCGCCCAGCAGGGCACCGGTTTCGGGGTCCATCTGCTGCACCAGCACGCCTTTGAAGCCGTTGACCATATTGACCAGGTAGCACTTACCGTCGGTATCATGCAGCAGCGAAGGGTCGAATCCGATGCTGTTCAAGTACACCGGCTGGCTCCACGGCCCTGTGATGGAAGCGGCACGGCTCATATAGTTATGGGTGTTGTACCAACGGCCCTTTTTGGTGGTCACGTTGGTGACAAGCAGGTAGTAATACTGCCCATCCCAGCTCAGGTCCGGGGCCCAGATACCGCCGGAGTTGGGGTCCCCCCGCAGGTCCATCTGGCCGGGTTCACGCAGCGGGCTTGGCAGCTGCTCCCAGTGGGCCAGGTCTTTGGAATGGTACAGGTTGACACAGGGCCACCATTCAAAGGTGGATGTGGCAATGTAATAATCGTCCCCGGTGCGGATCATGCAGGGGTCCGGGCAAAAGCCGCGCAGGATGGGGTTCTGGATGGTTTTCATACAAACATCAGCCTTTCAGGCCGCTGGTGCCAATGCCCTGAACCAGATAGCGGTTGAAGAACAGGAAGATCAGGAACACGGGGATCAGCGAAAGGGTGGACATAGCAAACATTGCGCCGTAGTCCGTGGTGGAAGCAGAGTCTGCAAACAGTTTGATGGCGATAGATACCGTATACGACTGCGGGCGGCTCAAGTAAAGCAGGGGGCCCATGTAGTCGTCCCACTTCCAGTAGAACTGAATGATAACAGTGGTTACGATGGAGGGTTTCATCAGCGGCAGGATGATGCGGCTGTAAATCTGGTATTTGCTGCAGCCGTCAATGGTAGCGGCTTCGTCCAGATCCTTGGGGATGCCCTGCATAAACTGCATCATCTGGTAGATAAAGAACGCCTGACCGCAGAAGTAAGGCAGAATCAGGGGCACATAACCGGGAACCAGACCCAGACGGTAGTAAATCAGGTACTGAGGAATCATGATGACCTGGGTGGGCAGCATCATGGTGACCAGCATGCAGGTGAACCAGAACTTGCGGCCGCGGAACCGCACACGGGACAAAGCATATGCCACCAGAGAAGAGCTGATGACGGTGCCGAACGTTGCGATAACCGTGATAAAGATGGAGTTTGTAAAGAAGGTTGCGAAGGTGGTGCCGCCAAAGCCTTTCCAGCCGGTGGCATAGTTTGTCAGCTTCAGTTCTTTCGGGATCAGGGACAGGGTGCCGCGCAGGATCTCGGCGTTGCCCTTGAACGAGCCGCTGATCATCCACAATACGGGATAAACCATCATAAAGCCGAACAAAATGACAAAAACGTGATACAACACTTTGGTGACTGCTTTTCTGTTATGCATAACCGTACTCTCCTTCCCTGCTTAGTTTGCTTCGCTGAACACCCAGAACTTGGATGTTTTGAAGATGATGAACGTGATAAGGCCCATAACCACCAGCATAAACCAGGACATGGCGCAGGCGTAACCCATATCATTGTACTTGAAGGCCTGGTTGTAAACGTACAGGGCGTACAGCATGGTGCTGTTGTTGGGGCCGCCGTTGGTGATGATCATAGCCTGGGTGAATGCCATGAAAGCAGAGATGGTCTGCATAATCAGGTTGTACAGAATGATGGGAGACAGGCAGGGCAGCGTGATGCGGAAGAAGCTCTGGTATCCACGTGCGCCGTCGATCCTGGCAGCTTCATAATAGCTGACAGGGATTTCTTTTAAGCCAGCGGCAAAAATAATCATCGAAGAGCCAAACTGCCAGACGGACATCAAAATCAGCGGGTAAAGCGCCAGTTTCTGGTTGCCGAACCAGTTGATGGTGCTCATGTCCATGTTGGCCAGCACGCTGTTGAACAGACCTTTGCGGGCAAACAGCTGTTTCCACACCAGGGCAACGGCCACACTGCCGCCAACCAGGGATGGCAGGTAGTACAGTGAACGGTAGAACGTAACCATGCGGCTGGGCCGGGTGAGCAGGTACGCCACCAGCAAAGCGAACGTCAGCTTGAGCGGCACAGAGATCAAAACGTATTTTAAGGTGATGGCCAGAGATTTCAGGAAAACCTCGTCCTGGAACAGGCGCAGGAAGTTCTTGAACCCGATAAATGCTGCGGTTTTGGAGCCGAGCGAGTAGTTAGTGAATGCATAATAAAAGGAAATGCACACCGGAATCAGGGAAAAGCAGACAAAACCAAAGATAAACGGGAACGCAAACACATGGCCGACGGTATTATCTTTGTTCATGAACCTTTTCAGTGCCGAGGTGGAAGTTTGACCTTTCACGAAAAAATACCTCCCTTTCAAAAAGGGCGGGCACAGCCCTTTCTTCCTGACCGTGCCCGCCCGGAGCATTATGAATTTGTGTTAAAGCTTACTTAGTGAACAGTGCAGCTGCATCGTCATAGGTCTTCTGGGCAGCTTCTTCTGCGGTGATCTGGCCGTCAACAACCTGCTGGATGTAGTTGCGGTAGTTATCAACAACCTCGTCCTGGCCGTCGGGGCTCAGCACGTTGACCTTGTCCGGCATCTTGAACTTAGAAACCTTGTCCATGAAGTCGTACATGATCTGCTGGCCTTCGGTAGCGTTGGCAGACAGGGTTTCACGAACGGTAGCGTTTACAGGAATGCCGCGCTCGCCCTGCAGGATGTTGTTGCAGTCGGGGTCATTTTCGAACCAGCTGATGAACTTAGCAGCTTCTTCTTTCTGCTGGCTGTCCTGAGAGACGCAGAGCATCTGAGAGGACTGGATGACAGCGCCGGAAGGACCATCGCTGGTGATGCGGGGCAGAGTTGCCAGCTTGAGGGTGCGGCCCTGATCCTGGCAGACGTTGTACATGGTCGGGAACTGGTTGGCAGCAACCCAAGCCATTGCAGCTTCGCCGGTTACCAAGAAGTCGTTTTCGATGTTGGTGATCTCAGCGGAAGCACCGGCATCGGGGTAAACCTCGTTCTTGATGGAGTCAGCACGCATCTGGATGTAGGGGGTCAGCATCTGGGGGTCATCGAAGCCCATGCCGGTCAGATCCAGGTTAAAGAAGCTGTACTGGCCAACATCGCCATACTGTGCAACGTAAACGGAGCAGCCAGCGATGAATTCAGAGGTCAGCATGGAGGAGCAGCCGTAAATGCCAAGCTTTTCATGGATGGCGTTGGCAGCGTTTGCGTAGTCATCCCAGGTCCAGGTATCGGTGGGCTCGGCAACGCCGGCTTCAGCGAACATGTCGGGATCGTAAGCAATGCCGTAAGAGTTCAGGCCGTTGGAGATACCCAGCTGATGGCCCTCAGTATCCTGGGTGGTCTTCAGGTTGGCATCGCCGATACCGGAAACATCCACAACACCGGAAGCGATGTAGTCATCCAGCGGATAGATCTTGTCCATGTACATGGGGAAGTTGCCGCCCAGCTGGAAAATGTCCCACACCTGGTCAGAAGCAACCAGGGTCTTGAGCTTGGTGAAATAGTCATCAAAGGAGTAATACTCGTACTCGATCTTTACGTTCGGGTGCAGGGATTCATACAGCTCGATGGCCTTGATGGTGCGGTCATGGCGGTCCTGAGAACCCCACCATGCCATGCGCAGGTCAACTTCTTCATCGCCGGCGGAAGCAGCGTCTGCAGTAGAGGATGCAGTGCTTTCGGCAGTGGAGGAAGCGGTGCTTTCAGCGGCGGAGGAAGAGGCGGTGCTGCCGCCGCAGGCTGCCAGGCTTACGCACATAGCGGCGGCCATTGTGGCTGCAATAATTTTCTTTTTCATATGGTGTTCTCCTTCATGTCAAGCAGTGGAACGGCGGCTGGGCAAGCGATGAACCAGCTTTGCCGTTAACATTTTTTATTCAGGCGGTGTGCACCCCGTCTTTCTTTCAACACTGTCATTATACCTGCTGGAAAGCACCGAAAATACTAAAAAAATATGCAGTTTTTGCTACAAAACACAGTTTTCTTGACTTTCCCCAAAAACAGTGTATTATATATATCCATAATACATAAACACATTTTCGCCAATTTATGCACAATGCTAAAAGTTACAACTTTATGAAAGGACGTCTTTGCCAATGAGTCCCGAACGCGAACCGATGGAGAACGACTCCAACTCCCGCACGGCGGAAGAATTGGAGCAGCAAACTGTTGATGTTTATGTAGAGCGTGCTCTGCACGGCCCGGTGTTCCGCATGTCTTACGAGCACACCCACACTTATTGCGAAATTTTTTACCTGAAAAGCGGCACCTGTACCTACACTGTCAACCAGGGCCAGTGGCACCTGGAAGCGGGCGACCTGTTTATTGTGGCTGCGGGCGACCCCCACAGCACCCGCTACGAGGGCAAAACCAGCTGCGAGCGCATTATCGTGTTCTGTAAATCAGATGTACTTGCCGGCATGATGCGTGGCGACCCGACCGAAGTACAGCAGGCGCTGGAGCGTTCCTGTAAGGTGATCCTGAACGCCGAGACCCGCACGATGGTAGAAGCTCTTTTGGACCAGATGCTGCTGGAAAACGACCTGCCGCGCAAATATTCGGAGCAGGTGCTGGAGCTGGAATCGCTGCATCTGGTGCTGCTTTTGCTGCGGAATGGCATTTTCAGCCATGAAACCATGTCTCCCAAAGAGGGCTACAGCGCCGACATTGAGCGCGCGCTGAAATACATTGCGCTGAATTACCAGCAGCCCTTAACGCTGGAAGAAGTGGCCGGATACTGCAACCTGAGCCCCACCTATTTTTCCCGCAAGTTCAGGCTGATTACCGGGCAGACGTTCAAAGAGCATGTGAATTACATCCGGCTGCGCCAGGCCACCCAGATGCTGTTGATGACAGATAACTCCATCACCAAAATTGCCATGCTGTGCGGCTTTGGCAGCAGCAACTATTTCAAGGATCTGTTCCGCGCCAGCACCGGGCGTTCCCCCCGTGAATACAGAAAGCACTCCGGGCTGCCCATCCACCCCCACCTGCGGGATAACGGGTAACGCACGGAGTGCCGTAACCAAACCGTATTTTATTGTGCAGTTATTCCAGCGTCATGCCATATTTATCAAAAATGCGGTTGAACAAAAAGGCGTTGCAGTAGCTTGCCAGCCCCGGCGCCACCAGCAGCACCGGCCAGAATACAAAAACGCCCACGGCAAAAAATGCTACCGTAACCATCAGCGCGGCCAGAACAGGCATTACATTGCGCAGCGCCATGGCAATGCCCATCTTGAACAGCGCGCCGATGGTGTTATCGCACCGGGCAACCAGCGGGAAGAGCATGGTGATAAACAGCGCCCAGCAGGCCAGCAGCACTACGCTGGTAAAAAACATTGCCCCCGCAAACACCGAACTGGTCTGCAAGCAGATCACCAGATCCAGTACCAGAAGGATGCCAACCGCCAGGTACCCCACCCACAGCGCGGTTGCCTGCTTGAGGTTCTGCTTAAAAGAATGGAAAAACGCGGGAATGAGCTGGCCTTCCTGCCCGCGGGCCATCTTTAAGGTAACGTAATACAGCGCCGTTGTGGCCGCACCCGCCGTTACCACCGGCAGGCAGCAGAGATACCACAGGCAGGACAAAAGGAAAAAATCCGCCAAATTGCCGATAAACTTCCAGATTGGATTTTCGAGACTGAAAAATTTCATGATGTGCCCTTCCTGTTGTTGGCTGCATGGTCAGGGGGGCTCCCCTGCCGCTTGCGGCCATTTTTGCTTTTGTAGGGCATGGTACCACAAAAAAAGAGCGCCTGCAAGGCCCGACAGGAAGAAAGGCTGAAAAAATTTGGCGGCATGTTCAGCAGGAAGCGCTATCAAAAAAGTCTGCAATAAAGGCTGCTGCCTGCTTTCCCACGGTGTTATAGGCGCTCTGGTGGTATAAAAAACATGGTTGATTATTCCACCTGAGGTGCATCTGAAAACAAAGAAAATGACGGATATTTCGCACACACAAGCAGGATGTAAGGCAAAGAGCTGCAGGAATCCTTTGTGGGTTCCAAGGCTTTTTAACGCAAACTCCCGCTGCGTTTGTAGAAACAGACGATATTTTCGACTTTTCTGATACACCCTACACAACAACTTTCAACTCTGCGCCGTTTTATGTTTGATTGCGGTCAACGCCTTGTACTTTTTGGCTCTGGTCATTCTTGTGTGGATCGTTGGGGTCATAAAAAGCAATAAAGAGATTCCCGCGCAACAGGCGAGGTAAAACTATTTCGGGGTTCCCGTTCCATTTTGTAAAACCTGCAACCAAAACACAAAGAACCGCCCGGCTCTTTTGGCGGGAACGCGGCGGCAGCGGCATTCTTTTGTCAAGCTGGGTTGGGCGGTTTCGTCCATTCCGTTTTATGGAGGAATGGTGGTATAATTGCTGACGGTGTGCGGTTCGGGGGTATCTGAACACAAAGAAATGCCGGATTTTTTCGCTGGGGCAAAACAGTTTTTTCAGATACGCCGGTTGACCGCATAATTACAGCAGGCAGGAGTTGTTAGGGACGGAAGTTTCGTATCTGTTACCGGGCCAGGACCGCTGTGTGGCGCTGCCCCCGCAAAACGGCAAAAAGCGTGTAGAATATTCTTATTGCACGGAGCGTGGAGAGCTGTTCTCCTGCATTGCCTCCACCGTTGAGGCCGCACAGGATATGTGCGAACAATGGATGCTGCGGCAGGAGCGGTATTAAAATTCAGCTTTTTTCCGTTATCATTTGCTTTTATATTATAATAGATAAGATACCAGACCGGCGGGGGTATGCTGTTTCCCTGCCGGTCTGTTTTTATGCTTGAACGCCTGCGGCCACAGTGTGTTTCCTTTATTTTTCGGCAGCCCATGAAGGTCGCACCCTGGTTTTGCAAGATTCAAACGCTAACGTGCGCTCAAAATAAACGGTAAATTCTGAATTTTTTCTAAGGTATCTCTGAAAACAAAGAAACAGACGATATTTTCGACTTTTCAGATACACCCTAAAGTGTATCTGGAACCTTAGCAAAAACAGCACCGCCGCCCGGGTTTTTCCCTTTGGGCAGCGGTGCCGTTTTTGTTTATGCTATTGTTGAGTTACGGGGCAAAGCCTGCGATCAGATCAGGCCCATCAGGCTGGGCAGACCCAGAGACAGTGCCGGGATATAGGTAACAGCCAGCAGGGCCAGCACCAATGCGACAAAGTACGGGATCAGCTTGGAAGTGACCTGCTCGATGGAAACATGGCCAATGCCGCAGCCGACAAACAGAACGGAGCCAACCGGCGGGGTGATGTTGCCCAGGCACATGTTGAAGATGAGCATAACGCCGAACTGGATCTCGGTCATGCCAAAGCTGGTAGCGATGGGCAGGAAGATCGGGGTAAAGATCAGGATGGCCGGGGTGATATCCATGAACATGCCGATCACCAGCAGGATGATGTTCATCAGCAGGAAGATGATGTACTTGTTGCTGGTCAGACTCATCAGGCCGTTGGAGATGGCTGCCGGGATGCCGGAGTAAGCCATAACAAAGGACATAGCGGAGGAAGCGGAGATCAGGAACAGGATGATACCGGAAGTTTTGGCGGAATCCAGCAGGATCTTCAAGAAGCTCTTGAACGTGATGCTCTTGTAGACGATGGAGAGGATCAGACAGTACAGAACTGCGATGCCAGCGCCCTCGGTAGCGGTGAAGATACCGGAAACGATACCGCCGATAACGATGACGATGAGCAGCAGAGAGGGCACAGCGTCCCAAATGGTCTTGCCGATGCTCTTGCTCTTATCATAACCGGTAGCTTTCATGCCTGCCTTTTTGGCGCCGACAAAGGCAACCAGCATGCAGCACAGGCCCATCAGGATGCCGGGAACGTAACCAGCCATGAACAGGGTGGAGATGGAAACACCGCCAGCAACGGTGGAGTAAACAATGAATGCGGAGGTGGGCGGGATCAGCAGGCCGGTGGGGGCGGAAGCAATGTTGGCTGCTGCAGAGTAAGCGGGGTCATAGCCGTTTTCTTCCTCAATGGGGCTGATGCAACCGCCCATGGCGGAAGCAGCAGCAACGGAGGAACCGGACAGTGCGCCGAACAGCATGTTGCCCAGGATGTTGGCCTGTGCCATGGAGCCGGGGATCTTGCCAACGAACAGCTGGGCAAAGTTGACCAGGCGCTTGGCAATACCGCCGTTGTTCATGATGTTGCCAGCCAGGATGAAGAGGGGCACAGCCAGCAGAGAGAAAGACTCAACGCCGGAGTTCATCTTCTGCATGGTGATAAAGGTGATCTGGTCCCAAGACAGGGTGGACATGGCGGTTACAATGGAAGAAACCACGATGCTGATGGAGATGGGCACGCCCAAAAACAGCAGCACGCCGAACACAGCAAAAAGGATAACGGTTGTCAGTGTAATGCTCATTGTTCTGTGCCCTCCTTAGCAGTCAACTTTTTCGCCGGTGATATCTTCATAAATGTTGATGATCTGGGCGATGATGATGAAAATGCCGGAAATCGGAGCGATGGAGTACACCAGACTGCGGGGGATGCCCAGCAGAGCGGAGAATTCACGGCTGGCAGAAACAGCCAGCTTGAAGCCGCCGATGGTGATGACGAAGATCGCCAGCAGCAGGATCAGGCCGTCGATGGCAACCAGCAGAGCGGTGTGGGCTTTGCCGGTGAATTTATCGCGCACCAGCGTCAGGGACATATGCTCGCGGGTGGAGAATGCGTAAGCTGCACCGATAAAGCCGGTCCAGATCAGGCTGTAGCGCACCAGTTCCTCCGTAAAGGCAACGGGGCTGTTGAGGACATAACGGGAGAACACCTGGATGAGAACCAGGATGGTCATGAAAGACAGCAGAACGGCGCAGGCAATGCTGAGGAACTTATCCATCCAGAACTTTACTTTACCCAAAAACTGTTTCATGTTTTATTCCCCCTCTCGTGCAGCTTCAATCGTATCCATCAGGGTCTTAACGCCGGGATACTGTTCTTCGTATGCTTCGATCATGGGCTGGGTTGCTTCGCGGAAAGCTTCCTTGTCTACATCGTAAACAAACTCAACGCCCATGGTTTCCTGTGCTTCTTTTACAGCTTCTTCAATGGCCGTATCCCACATGACCTTATGGGCCTCAGTGGAGTTGTGGGCAGCTTCCAGAATGATCTCCTGATCTTCCGGGGAGATCTGCTTCCATACCTTTTCGCTCATGATCAGAACGTCGGGGATCATGGCGTGCTGGTCAACGGAGTAGACCTTGCACACTTCGCCGTGCTTGCCGGTGGTCAGTGCGGTTTCGTTGTTTTCGGTGCCGTCAATGATGCCGGTCTGCAGGGAAGTATACACATCGCCGTAAGACATGGCAACGGGAATGCCGCCCAGATAGTTCATCATATCGGTCTGGGACTTCATGTCCTGCACGCGGATCTTCAGGCCCTTCAGGTCAGCCGGGGTGCGGATGGCTCTGTCTTTGGTGTAGAAAGAGCGGGCGCCGGAGGTGTAATAGGTCAGGGTAACAAAGCCGTCATCGCCGGTAGAGAGGAAGAAATCCTGCATCTGCTGGGAGTCCATGACATGGTAGAAATCCTCGGTATCATTAAAGATGTAAGGCAGGCCGAATGCGTTGTAGGCTTCGTTGTACGTTGCCAGACCGGGGGCAGAAACCTTGGTCATGGCGATAACGCCTGCCTGCAGCTGCTCCAGGTTCTCGTTTTCGCTGCCGAGCTGGCCGTTGGGGAAGATTTTGATCTGGACGCGGCCATCGGTCTTTTCGTTCACTTCCTCAGCAAACTGGGTCATGGCAATGTGGACGGTGTGGGCCTCGGACAGGCCGTGGGCCAGCGTCAGAACCAGTGGGTTTTCTGCGCTGTAGCTGGTGTCAGCCGTGGTGCTGGATGCGCCGCAGCCGGCCATCAGCCCGGCGCACAGCACAGCAGCCGTTGCCAGCGCTGCAATCTTTTTGAACATTTTGTTTCCTCCTTCTATTTTGTATCGCGTTTTACGGCGCGTTACATACCAATCAGATCAAACTGCTCAAACGAGACCATGATCTCATGGTCCTTTTTGGGGTTGGGGTATTTGACCTGCACGCTCTTCAGGCGCTGGCTGTAGTACCAGCCGCTCTCGGCTTCCTCAAACTTGCGGCGGTGCAGGAAGTGCGGCAGCTCCTTGCCGTCCAGCTGCACATAGAACGGGGATTTTTCGCGGTGGATCATATCCAGATACATGCTTTCCACAGCGGTATCGTAATCGCCCTCGTTGGTAAAGTGAACGTAAGTCTTTACGCCTGCGGTCACGGCAATGCGGGTCTTGAGGTAAGCGCCCTTCAGGTACTCATTGGTGCAGCCGTCATCCTCGTACAGAACAAACTCGGAATCCACATCCGGTGCCATCAGGATCTCCAGCTCAGTGGTCTTTTCGGTCATCAGGTTGTGCAGGCGGTTGCCGCTCATGGGCAGGATAGCACCGCTGCGCACAAACAGCGGGATGCTGGAAATATCGACCGGTACCTCGATCGTCTGGCCGGGAGCGTACTCCTCGCGGGTGTAGAAGTTGTAGAAGCGCTCGTTTTCGTTCTCGGTCTTGGGCAGGTAGACAGGGCGCACGGTCTGGCCCTTTTCCACAACGTTGGCAACCAGCAGAGAATCGCCAAACATGAAGTCAACGCCCTCATCATAGGTGGCGGGGTCGTTCTGGAACACGGCGAAGGTGGGCTGCCAGATCGGCAGGCCGCTTTCGTGGGCGCGCACCATCAGGGAATACAGCAGCGGACTGAGCTTATAGCGGAAGTTGATGGCATCGCGGATGTACTGCTTTTTATCACTGAACATCCAGGGCTCGGTCACGGTGTTGTCGGTGTTGGTGGAGTGGATGGAGAAGCGCGGCTGGAAGATGCCGTTCTGCACCCAGCGCACGAACAGCTCGGCCTCCGGTGCGGGGCCAAAGAAGCCGCCGATATCGCAGCCGTGGTTGGAAACACCGCACAGGGCCATGCCCAGGATGGTGGCAATGTTGTATTTCAGGGTATCCCAGTGGGTCAGGTTATCGCCTGCCCAAACCTGGGCGTAACGCTGGATGCCGGCATGGCCGGAACGGCAGACCGAGAAGGGACGGCAGTTGGGGTCGTACTCTTCAATGGCTTCGTTGGAAAGCTGGCACATCAGGTTGCTCATCACCGGCTTCATGGTGCCGATGGTGCTGCCCTTGCCTTCAAAGTAAACCTTGGCGTCCTTGTCCACCATGCTGTCATACTCGCAGTTGTCGTTCCACAGGGAGCGGCAGCCGTAACGCAGCAGGGCGTCCTTGATGTACTGTTTCCAGTGTTCGCGGGTGGACTGCTTGGTAAAGTCCACAAACAGGCCGGGGCCGCCCCACCAGGTGCCCACCGCCAGGCCGTCCACACCGGCGTTGTCATCGGATGCGGGCAGGAACATATCCTTTGCCTTCATCTCTTCCAACAGGGGGTGAACCAGCAGCATGCCGGGTTTGATGTTGGGCGAAACAAGAATGCCGCGCTTGACCATCTGGGCAAACCAGTCAGCGGGGTCCTTAAAGCGCTTGTTGTTCCAGGTGAAGGTGCAGCGCTTGATGCCCTGCTCGGTTTCCACGGCGCAGTAGCCGGAGGAAAGCTGGAAGCCGTCCACGGGGATGTCCTCCTCATGGGTGGTATCAATGAATTCCAGCACAGCGTCATCGCTGTTTTCCGGCAATTCGGGGTAGTACATGGAGCTGCCCAGATAGCCCAGCGCTGCTTTGGGCAGCATGACGGACTTGCCGGTCAGATCGGTGTAACGCTCAATGATATCGCGGATGGAGGGGCCTGCGATCAGGAAGAGATCCACATCCCCGGCATCGGTGCGGTAGGTGGAGTAACGGTGCCAGTAGTTACGCTTTTCGCGGCCCATATTGAAATCACATTCAGCGGTGTTGTGGTAAAAGTAACCAACTGCCTGTTTGGTACCGCGGTTCAGCTTGATGTAGAACGGAATGTGTTTGTACAGGGAATCGGTCTCCTTGGCATTGTAGCCCATGGCATCGCCGGGGGCCATGTTCATGTACTTTTCAGCCTTGTTGATCTCGCCGGATTTTTCGCCAAAGCCATAGAAGCAGTCGTCGGCTTCGATCTGGGAAGCGTGCATGCGGCGGTGGTTGGAATCCTCACGATAAGCAAGGTCGGGAATATCTGCATGCAGCAGGCTGCCATCTTTATCGTATACCATGATACGGAAGGGTGCCTTTTCCACAACCACCTTCAGGCGGCTGCCCTGGATCACGGCCTGCTTGTCGCCATCGGTCAGTTCGGCAGCGGCGGTCTGCACGCGCTTGCGGCAGTCCTTCATCAGCTCGTCCGTGCGGGAGTCCCAGGCGGTCATGGTCAGACTGTAGGACGCTTCGTCCCAGTCCCCATCAAAACCGGCGCGGATACGCAGAATATCGTCCGTCAAAAACCAGATGCGGATCTCCACCGCATTGGTGGAAACCGAGAAGCAGTTTTCCAGCTTTTTGACCGGACCTGCCGTGTAGCAAACTTTCATGTACAAGCTCCTTCCCTTTTCTGTTTCATGTATTTGTCCGTTTTTTTGGCCTGCTTAAAAATTACGGTCACGCACTTTCTGCTCGTCAGTGGGCATATTGAACAGAAACCGCCATTCCTTTCCCCATAATCCATAGCAGCCTTTTATTTCATCCCTATCATATCAAAGTTCGTTTATTTTTTCCTCACATTTTGTAGCCTAAATATTGCAAAATGTGATATGGTCGAAGTTGAAGGCCGAATAGGCGGTGGGGCGGAGGTGGGATTGGGGATTTGGATTGGATGAGGTTGGCACATCTTCAGCACTGCTTGTTTCCTGCAGTTCTGGCTTTTCCTTTTATATTGTAAGACGCAACCTGTCCACACCCAGCGTAACCGGGACCTATGGCAACACCGCACAATTCCCGCCTGACGGCTTAAGCACCGCTCCGGCGGCTGCGGCACGGCATCTGCGTTGCCAAAATGCTCGATAAGACATCCAGTATTATCTGCGCTTTTGGCTTAGCATCTGCCGCACCTCGCTCGCCGTATCAGCACTTAGAATTATGCGGTATTGCCTTTACAACTTCACAAGTATCTCCCCCACACCGGAATCCGATTGCCCTTCTCCCCTATCCCCCAACCGCGCGTACCGTTCATCTTCATCCGCTCCCCCCACCCCAAAACAAAAGGCATGTGCCCCCCCCTTATCTCTATCATAAGGTGGGCACATGCCGTTACATTATCATGATTTTATCACGCCAAAGTCATCAGGCAATGCAGCCATCAGCAAAGCTGTTGCGCTTGGCTTTCTCTTTCTGCTGGTTGCGCTTGGCGATGATTTCTTTGCTCAGGCCAATACGGTTGGTCTTGAAGTGGAAGAACGGGCGTTCCGGTACGGTGAAAATCTCCACCGGACGCATGTAACGTTCCGGCAGGCAGGCATTGATCTTATCGCGCACATCGTCCAAGGTGTAGCCATCTTTGAGCTGGACGTACAGGTACGGCAGGAAGCAGCCCTCGTGCTCATCATCCGGCACGATAACAAAGAACTCGTCCTTGATGCCCTTGATGTCGGCATCAGCCACGATGTTCTCCAGCGGCTGCACCATCAGGTCGCCGCCGCCAAAGCGCGGGGATGCGCCTCGGGTCATCGTGTAGAGCACACCGTCCTCGGACATATAGCCGATATCGCCGGTGTGCAGCCAGGTCTTGCCGTCTGCGTGGACCTGCAGTGCCTTGGCGGTTGCTTCGGGGCGGTCATAGCCCAGCATCACGCCGGGGCCCGTCATGCAGATCTCACCGGGGGTATTGTAGGTCAGCTCTTCCTGGGTGCCGGGCTTGAAGATGCTGATGACGCTGTGGATCATCGGCACACCAACGTTGCCGTCACGCACCGGGAACGGAGCCATGGGCAGAGTGGCGTTGGAGCCGGCCTCGCTGCTGCCGTAGCCGGCAGTAAAGCGCAGGTTGCAGTTATGCTGCTTGAGGAACTCCTCAACATTGCGCAGCTGCTTGTTGTTGAATGCCTCGCAGCCGGCGCCGATGGCCAGCATGTGGGACATATCATAGTCAGCCGGAAGACGCTTGCTGCGGCGGATAACCTCCACAAACATGGGGATCAGGGGCCAGTTGTTGGGGCGGTAGCGCATCATTTCCAGGTCAACATCGTACACATCCACAAACGGATCCAGAATGAGCAGCATACCGCCGGCCAGGGGCAGCAGCATCATGGAAACCACAACAGCGATCAGAGCCGGGGGCAGGATGGTCAGCAGCCAGGTGGGGCGGAATTTATCCGAAGCGCCATAAAAGTTCATCTGGGCCAGCACGCCGATGATGCTGTGTGCAGAATGGATGACCTGCTTGGAAGGGCCGGTGGAACCGCTGGTGTAGGCGCGCAGCAGCGGGCGGTCAATGTTGACAGGAGCGGGCACAAAGCCGCGAAAACGCTGGCCCATGTTACAGAAATCAGCCCACATCATGGTATCAGAGCCACGGGCGGGAGTATCCGGATACAGGGCATCCAGGGAATGCTGCAGGTAAACCGGCATAGCGGCGCGGTCGCCGCTTTCCAGAGCGGGAACGATAACATAGGTATTCACGTTGGTCTGCTCACGGTAGGCTTCGATTTCGGCCTTGGAGAAGAAGTCGTGAACAAAAATCACCTTGGCATTGGCTCTCTGAACAGCTTCAATGTTTTCTTCCAGGGTGTTGTCACGGCACAGCAGCGAAGCGCCGATGCGCTCGGCTGCCAGCAGCAGATAAATGAATTCCGGCACAGAACGCAGGAACACGGGGATCTGGTCCCCCTGCTTGACGCCAAGCACCTGCAGAGCGCGGGCGGTGGCGTCCACCTTACGGAACACAGTACCCCAGGTGATATCCACGCCATAGTAGTGCATGGCAACCACGTTAGGGTCTGCAGCGCGCACGGAGAGGTACTGCTCCACGGTGCAGGCCGGAACCTGGATACCGCGCAGAACATCCGGATAGAACTTCATCCAGGGGCGGTCAATGCTGGGCTTGCCAGTCAACATCGCGTTTTCATTCATTGCAATTTCCTCCAAATGTCTTTCCCTTATAGTTGCAGGGAATTAAATTATCCAAATCAAATCACGCCAAACCTTTATGGCGCTTTCCCCTGCTGTGCACATCGTTGCACAGCGTCGCCGAACCATAATGCTACAATTATCTTCGGTGCTGAACATAGTATACCATTCCTGTTTACGGAAAGCACGAGAATCCCATGGCACAAATTTCCAGAAATTGATTCCGCATGATTCACTTTTTTCACATGGATTTTCACGCTTTGGCATGGAGTTTTCTTGCAATTTCATTTTCCTCGGTGCAACAAAAGCCCCAGCTACCGCAGCAGCCAGGGCTTTATGTTTATGCGTATGTATGTTGTATTTTTAGATTTTGTTCATCCAACTCTCTTGCAGTTCTTCCATTTCATCACTTTTGGCGCGGGTAATCAGATGGATTCCCTGCAGGACATGATGGATGTGCTCCGCAATGGCGTTGCGCTCTTTTGTCACGTTCTGGTCATCCAAATTCCAGACCTGATCAAAATATTCACTCAGGCGGTCTTCCATCACACTGTTGTTGACCATTGCAATCCGGTTGATGGGGCAGTTGTTATCCAGCCGAAGATACGATGCAGCGCCAGAAAGAAACATATTAGGGTCCGCCACATACTGGAAATCGTTCACAATGCGGCCGCTGATCAAGCGGAATTCAAGTTTTTCACGCTGCTTGCAAAGCTGCAGCACATAGCTGATGCACCGGCTGCGCTGATCCGGGGTAAGGCTGACCTTGTAACTGAAAAAGTCCAGCTCGCCGGAAACCGCCATGGAGGAAAATGCAGCTTCATAAATCAGGATGCGGATGTTTGTTTCCTCCACCACACCTTTGGCAAGGTTGTGTACGCTACGCAGCTCCGCAGGGGTAGCACCCAAAAAATCTTTCAGCTCGGCCTCGTGGGCGGTCAGGATCTCTTCAAACAAGTCATCCGGCAGCAGAAGCTCATTCAGGTGGCCGAACATCCACCGCAGATTGGAGGCCAGCAGCGTGTGCATATAGTCGTACTGGCTGATCAGCTGGCGCATGCTGGTATCACGGAAAAGCTGGTCATCCCGCACGCAGAGCTTGGAGAAGTTATCATACAGGCTTTCGCAGTTCTGCGGGTCCTCGGTGGCGGTAACGGCGGCGCAGCGGCTGTGGCTGACCAGCAGGCCGGTAATGGCAAAATCGCCCTTGACCACAAACACCGCGCGCCCGGCAGCCGCGGTGCTGCCAAACAGCTTGAAATGAATATGGCTGAAGTTGGTCAGCACGTTGATAATGAGCGCGGCATCATAGATGGGGTCCCATTTTTCGCGGCTGATATCGATCATCAGCTTGAAATAGACGTTATCATAGCTGCGCTGGTCCACCAGCTGGCCGTTTTGCAGGTTGGCAACTTTCAGGCGGTATTCGCGCGCCATTTCCATCAGGTCCATCACAGCCACAATGTCCAGCTGGCTGACGCGGCGCAGCACGGGGTGCGCCATTTTGGTCAGGTATTGCAGCATGTTCAGCTCGGCCCAAAAGTCCGTATAGGGGCCAATGCGCGCCTCGCCGCTGTCCAGCTCCTCTTGCAAATAATCATATTCAGCAATCAGGTTATCATAAATGGCGGCTTTCAGGTCACTGGGGATGCTAACGCTGTATTCCCGCAGCAGCAGGTCACGGCCATCATCGGTGGCTTCATCCACCACGCAGGCACTGATGCCCTCCATCACGCGCTTTTCAGTCTTTTTGGCAGGCAGCATGCGGCCGCTGACCCATTTGCTGATATAGGAAACATCGTATTGCAGGCGCTTGGCCAGGGTATAGTTCTTGAGTTCCGCAACTTCCAGCAAATGCTCCAGCAGAATGCTGAATCTATTTTTATCTTCCATTGCACCAAATCCTCTTCACCCATTTAGTTTACACTTTTCTTTTATTCTATTATACAAGTTCCATATTTCGATTGCAAATTCAAATGATAACAGGTAAGGAGAAAACGAAGAAAATATATTAAAATCTTTCACAATTCGCGGCCGCATTCTTTGGCATCTATGCCAGTTTGTTGTTTTTTTGTTGTTTGAACTGACAAAGTTTGTTTGTTCTGCTTGTGATATCCTCCAAAAATTATACTTCGCGCGCCATATTTGCCAAATTTAGCCGCAGCTTTTTAGTAGATTTTGCCCTTGCACCGGCCTGATGTGTTCGCCATGTTTTTGTGTGTTGCCTTTATTATGCGGGTAAGGTAAATTGCGATTTTTTAATCGTGTACTATTTCTAGCTTTCGGCGAGGTGGGGTCCCCCGCCCTACTGATTGTTTAAGGGTGTGCTGCCCATTATAATTTGTTCTGTAGGGAACGGTCTTGACCGTTCCGAGGCCTTGTCCGATTGGTTGTGATGGGATTTGTGGCAGGACAAGGTGCCTGCGGGCGCAGTGACTGTTCCAAGGCGTTGGATTCGATTGCTTTAGGGCAATACCGCATAATTCTAAGTGCCGATACGGCGAGCGAGGTGCGGCAGATGCCAAGCCAAAAGCGCAGATAATACTGGATGTCTTATCGAGCATTTTGGCAACGCAGATGCCGTGCCGCAGCCGCCGGAGCGGTGCTTAAGCCGTCAGGCGGGAATTGTGCGGTATTGCCTTAGGTTTGCGGCAAGGAACCACCCCTCAGGCCGCTTTGCGTCCAGCTCCCCTCCAGGGGAGCCACCACAATCATGGGGTTCCCCGCCCTACTGGCCTGGCAAATATTTCACCGAACCTATGCCCACAAATACAAAAATGCCGCAGCAGACTGTTACATCTGCTGCGGCATTTCTATTTAGGGGTTAATGGGCTGGGTTACAGCTCATTGTTCCGGCTGTGGGATTACTGCCGAACGCCGGTGTTCTTATCAAAGTGATAAGTACGGCCGTCGATGACTGCATCGCCCTTAGCCATGGTGCCATAAATCGGGTCGAAGTAGTAACGCTTGTCAGCGCTCCAGCCCTTGATCATGTGGCCCTGTGCATCGTAACGGACCCACTTGCCGGTGCCATCGGCGCGGTCAGCCCACTGGCCAGCTTCGGATTCCTGATAGACATCCTTGCTGGTGGCTTTCTTGCCCTGGTCAACGGCATCCAGCCAGTACCAAGCATCGGAAGCCGGGTCATAGATTTCCTTGCCGCGGCCATCCAGGCCCTGGCGAACGCCCTTTTCGTACCAGAAGTCAGCGCCTTTGATGGTCAGCCACTGGCCGTCCAGAGCGATACCGGTGTACTCGTCAAATGCGCAAGGTACACCGTCAATATCGCCTGCGCCCTTAGCCATAGCGCCGGTGATCAGGTCAAAGTAGTAGGTGCCCTTATCGGTCGTCTGCCAGCCCTTGACCATGTGGCCGTTCTCATCGTAACGGACCCACTTGCCGGTGCCATCGGGCTTATCAGCCCACTGGCCGGCGGCGGATTCCTGGTAAACGTCCTTGCTGACGGTCATTGCGCCGCCCTGGACAGCATCCAGCCAGTACCAGGCGTCGGAATTGGGATCATAGATCTCTTTGCCGCGGCCGGTGGTACCCTGCTTCACGCCGTTTTCGTACCAGTACTTCTTGCCGTTTTCTTCAACCCAGCCGTTCTTCTCGCCGTACTTGGCGGTGTAGTCCTTGCCGTTGAAGGTGACAGCAGCGGTGGTAACGCCGCTGGTCTGCTTTACAGTTGCATCCACGAACTGTGCGCTTGCGCAGTTCTTATCGGTGCAGGTAAAGACAGCCATTGCGGTAATGGTGGTCTTTTCAGCGGCACCATGAACGGTGCGCTCCTCGGCTTCAATAGCCTGAGGTTCTTCGCTGGGGTTGGTGGGTTCAGTGGTTTCAATCTTCTTGAATTCTGCAATGATTTCAAAGTTACAATCGCTCATGCCAACTGTATACGTACCACCATCTTTGACTTTATCCGTGATACTGGTCTGACCATGGCGAGCCAGCTCCAGTTCATAGCCCGTATTCGGCGTAACCGTTACAGCCATTTCTGCATCCTTCGGTGCACGTTTCAATTCAGATTTGCCATTAACTGTAACAGTAATCGTGCCACCTTCAGCCGGGTCTGCCGTAGTTACAATGCTGTACTCAACAGTCGTAAACTGTACGCTGACATTTACATCGCCGTCCGGCATTTTGAAAGTATAGGTATTTTCATCTACCTTTGTGGTGGAGACATCAACTTTGCCAGATGTAACCGTTACACCTGCCAGCTGAGTCAGCAAAGTATCCGTATCTATCGGGTTGATCTTCAGTGTAACAGTATCATTAGACTTCAGACCCTCAAGCTTTTCAGTTTCCTGTCCATTGACCGTAACTTTGCCGTCGCCGCCCTTGGTAACAGTTACTGTGTAAGTCTCGGTCGCAATTTCCTCAAACTCAGCGCTAACGGTAACATCAGCGGCGGGCATCTCGAAGGTGTAGGTGTTTTCCTTACCGTCTACTGCCTTAAAGTCGTTAATTTCTTTCTTCGTTCCGCCATCCGTATAAGTAGCTTTCAGGCTGCCGTCCGTGTACTTAAAGTTGGTATTCGGGGTAACGGTAACAGTAACAACATCCTTCGCAGCTGCGGTTTTCGGCTCTACGCCCACAGTGCCGTTTTCAACAGTACCCGCCACAGTAACGTTATACTTCTTAACCTCTTCAAACGCTGCGCTGACAGTTGCATCGCCAGCGGGCATTGCAAAGGTGTAAGTGTTGGCCTTTTCTGTGTCAGGAGTTGCTTTCAGGGTCTGATTGTCGCCGTAAGTAACCACCACACCGTCAGCCGTCAGGGTATAGCCATCCTTCGGGGTAGCCACAACGGTAACGCTGGTGCCCTCAGCAACCTTATCCAGGTCAGCTTCGGGGCTGGTGATCTTCAACGTATCCTTGTTAGCATCGGCCACCTTGACCGCATAGGTCTTAGCGGCTTTGGTAACACTGATGGTCACATCGCCGTCCGGCATGGTGAAGGTGTAAACCGTCTTCGCCTTTTCGGTGGTAGCCTGGGCTGCGGCTTCGTCCTGCGCTGCTTCCTGAACTTCAGTCAGAGCAACATCGGTATTGCCGTTCTTTGCGGTAACGGTAACGATATCGGTGCCTTCCTTTTCTACGGTCAGGGTAACGGTATCGTCCTTGATGTAGGTGTTGTTGGTGGTGCCCAGGGTCAGGGTAACGCCTTCAACTGCATTGGGCAGGGTAACGGTGTGGGGGGTGCTTTCGGTTGCGGTATGGCAATCAGAGCACAGGTACACATTGTTGCCAACGGACTTGGTTTCCAGCTCGTCCAGAGCCCAGGTATGGCCCTTGGGCAGTGCGCCGTCAGCGTACTTCTTTTCACCCTTGGTCAGGCCGTACTTGTTGGTGCGGGCCTGGGTGTAAGCGGGGGTATCACACCATGCTTCAACGGAAACATCGGTGGTTGCGCCGCTGCTCAGGTCGCTGACCATGTCGGACATCGGCATGGTTTCAACCAGGTTAGCGCACCACATGAACTCTTCGTTCTTGTTCTTCTCGTCAGAGCTGCCCATGTTCTGGTTGTAACTCGGGTTGTAGTTCCAGGACTCGGTCTTGTAGCTCTTACGGTTTGCATAAGAAGTGCCGGAGGCATCGGTCTTGACTTCTGCCTTGCCGTCCACCAGTTCCTTATAGGTGTTGGACAGGTTGGTGCCGACAGAAACGACCAGCTGATCCTTGGTGGTGTTGATGCCGGTGATCACAGTCTGGCCCTGCTGGGTGGTGGTAGCAAAGCTGTAGCTGTCACGCAGGGTCAGGCCCGCCAGAGGATGGTTCTTGAAGGTGCCCAGATACTTCACACTGCTGGTATCCTTGGCGCTATCCATGATAACCATGCTCATGCCGGGAAAGTGGGTATCGGGAACCATGTTGCCGTCCTTATCCTTGGTCAGCTTAATGCCGCCATAGACGGTGTTGTATTCCTTCACTTCTTCCACTGTGCCGGTGGTCGGGTCCATACGGTAGATGGCGTTGTTGACGTTGAAGTACAGCTTGCCATCATACAGTGCGGTAGAGTGTACCAGTGCGGGGTAGATCCGCTTTGCAGCAGCGTCTGCCAGGCACTCGGTGTTCAGGTTGTTTTCAACCTTGGTATGCTTATCTTTTGCACTGGTATCGATCTTATAGATGGTGCCAGCTTCGGCCAGAACCTTGGCATTGCTGTCGTCATCATTGAAGTTGCTGCTGGTTTCCTTCAGATCGTTGTAGTACATCAGGATGATATCAAACGGGTCATCCGTCTTGGTAAAGCTGCTCATGCTGAAGCCGCCGGGTCTGCTGCTGGAATCCTCTTTGCGGATATAGTAGTTCGCATTACGCGGACGTGCTTCCAGAGTATCGGGGCCCTGGTTCTGCATCTTCTTCATGAACTGCTGCATCTGGGAGTTGTTACCAGAGCTGCCGGAACCAGAGTTGCCGTTGTTGCCGTTCTCGGACTGCTGGCGGCGCATGTTGTTATACAGGTTCTGGTTGGTCGTGGTATCAACGTAATAGAAGTAATTATTGTCGAAGTAGATGGGGCTGCAGATAGAGGTGAACCAGGTATCCTCGTAGCAGGTATCGGTGTAACGGGTCTCGTTCTTGTTCTCCGCCTTGGTGTAAGAGTAATGCGGCTTGCCGTTGTTCAACACAACATTGCCGTCATCATCCACATCGGGATTCTTGTTCTTGGTGTAGGTGTAGCCATCGTACAGCGAGTCAATGTAATCATAGTACTTGCTGTAACGGCCTTCCAGACCGGAGGGAGAAACCAGGAAGTTGACATGGCGCATGTCGCCTGCGTTCTCAACACGGGTCTGGGCCATGCACTCGGTGTTCACGTCATCATAGCAGACGTCAACATAGTACCAGTTCTTGTTGGCTTCGCCGGTGGTCATCGTAGCAGAGTTGCTGTCGCCCTGCAGCTTGTTGACCTTGACTGCGTTGAAGTAGTGGACGTTGTTGAACATGCCGCCGCCGAACGCATTACCGGCAACACTGGTATCAGAAGTATCGCAGTAATACAGGATCTGGGCAAAGTCAACAACAGCGTTATCGCCTACTTCATCGGGGGTCTTCCAGCTGCCGTCATCATTCTTATAGATGCTCTTGTTGTCAGGCAAATTCTGGACCATGTAGTTAAATGCAGCTGCATAGCCCAGGCAGATGCAGCCATACTCAACGCCCTTAGCGCCGATCTCGCCGCCCAGCAGGGCACCGAAAGCAGTCGTCTGGATGGGGTCGTTGTTGCCGCCGCCGGTGATATCGCCCATGGAGCCCATATCGAATTCTGCAACCTGGGAGATCCAGTCGTGCAGGATCAGCAGCTTGGTGACATAGTCAGCGTCACCCAGCTTGGCAACCTGTGCCAAGCCTGCATCACGGATGGCTTTCAGAGCTTCGCCATAGTTCATGACGTAAGACATGAACGCCTGCGGCAGCATGTTCAGCATGAATGCCATGGTGGTCGGCGGGACATCATCGTTCGGATCAATGCTGCACAATATCTTGATTGCGCCCATGGTGCCGGTGATGCTGCCATCCTCGCCCTGCTTCTGAACGCCCTTGGAGGTCCAGAACGGGGCAACCACGCCGAAGTACTCTGCTTCGTCCTGGTTGAACTGCGACAGCTGGAAGTAGTAGTAGTTCATCTGCGCAGTCGAGACATCGTAAGTATTGGTAACCTGGTTGCCCTGGTCGTCCACATACACGGCAGTCTTCTGGCTGTCGTACAGCAGCAGGCTGTTCTTGCCCTTGTTGTCGCCGCTCTGATAGGTGAAGTTCACCTTGCTTGCGTCAACCGGGTTGTTCTGCATATCGTACCAGTTGCCGTCCTTCATTGCGGACACCAGGGTAACGCCGGTGCCGCCGGAGGTGGTATCCAGGGTCGGGGTGCCGCCCACATTGATGTAGACGGAATTGTCATTCTGGTCTACCACAACGCTGACCGGCATGGTCATTACCGGCTGGGTTTTGATTTCTTCGCCGCAGACAGCGCACTTGAAGGTGACGCTGGTGCATTCCCAGTCAATGGTAACGGGAGCGCCGGCAGAAATTTTGCCGGTTTCGCTGTCATAGAACAGCTGGGCGTTGCTGTAGTCATCGGCCAGCTTGCCCTCGACCTTCTTCATTTCCCAGTTGAAGGTAGCAACAAAGTTGCCATCTGCATCCTTGGGCACGGCATGTTTCTGGCAGGGCAGGGCGGCAATGTCGTCGGTGCGGGTGGTGGGTTCCTTGTATTCCTTCTTAACCGGGCTCTTGTCAGCGGGCACGCTGGCAGAGTAAACGGTCTTGCCGGCAGCGCCGGGCTTTGCCTCGGTGGTATCCTTGGTTACGGTGCCTTCTACCTTCTGGTAGGCATCGTCCTTTTCACAGGTATACACAGCGGTGTAAGCCCAGCCGTCATCGGTCTTGGTCCAGTAACCATCGGGGGTTTCCTTCCAGGTATGGGTGTGGCCATCCTCCGGGTTGGTGTCATTCCAGTACCATTTCGGCTCGCCATAGGTATGGCCGTCCGCAGCGGCGCTGGCCGCAAAGGTATCGGAGTTTTCAGCAACGTAAGCCTGTGCGTAGCTGTCAGCCTGCTGCGCAATCACTTCATCATCGCTGTTGGTCATGGACTCCATCGCAGAGGTCATGCCGGAGCTGCCGGTAAAGGTAACGGCGGTCACAACGCCTGCGGCGTTCGTCTCATAGCCCAGGTCGGTAACGGCGCTGGACAGATGATACGTTTTGATGGTGGCAGCCATCACCGATGCCATCTCGTCCTTGTTCAGGCCATAGGCTTCGGTGTTGATCTTGCCGGCTGCGGCGTTGGCGTACATGGCATCGGCCAGTGCATTTTCCAACGCTGCAAGGCTCATGCCCGCCTTGCTCTGTGCAGTCGCTTCCAGCTTGGCATCGTCCTGCTCCAGTTCATGCACTTCGCCCTGGGCAGCCAGCGTTTGGGCTGTCTGCTTGATCAGGTCTGCGGTGCTGGTGAACTTGGGCAGGGACTGCACAGCGCTGGCCGCGCTTGCTGCGCTAGCTGCAACAGACTGCGCTACCGAAGAATCAATCTTGGTAGTTTCGGCTGCTGCGGGAAGCGCCACGCTCTGGGCAACCATGGCTGCTGCCAGCACGGATGCACCAAAACGCTGAAGGTTTTTCTTCATAGTTTTATCCTCCCTTAAGTGTTACTACTTTCCCCTTTTGTGTGAAAAGTGGTACGGCAGATGTGCGGCACTTTGCAGGTGTTGATTGCAAAACGCCTGGTTGTGCTCCCTCGGTCTGGCGATCCCTTGCCGGGCTGCGGCCTGCTTTTGGGGCTTTTGGCCCCGGCACAGCGGCTGACAAAACGTTGTACCGGCTGCATGCCTTGATCCCGCAAATGATAACCTTTCCGACACATCTAGGTATATACATTATATCAGAGTTGCCAGAATTTGCATAGTTAATTAGAGCGGTTTCTATGTAAATTTTTGTCCTTGAATCAACTGAAACCTGTTTTTCGCACATTATTTGCGTTGCGGTGCGGTGACTCTTTGGCGGTATTTATTAACATTTTTGAATGGTTTATTCCTGTTTTTATCAAATGATTAAACATTTACCCCGATAATGTTCCTTGCAATCTCTTAATACAATCACCCGGTATTGTGACCGCGCATTTTTTGCCATTTCGGTTTGGCTTGTTGAGAGATTTGGCAGAGATTGGAGGAAACTTGAAGGGAAAATTGGAGGTTGAGAATTGCCCATTATAAATTGTACTGTAGAGAGCGTTCCTGACCGTTCCGAAAACTTAGGGATAGATCAACCCTTGCCCCTTAACCGCGACCTGAAATGCGCCTTCCCAAGGTAGGGCGGTGTGAGTGCCCCCTCCTGCTCCACTTTTTCAAAGTTCCGAATGGTGTCCTCTCCCCTATCTACAATTCCTGATGTTTTCATGATGCCTTCCTTGGTCTTCCACACCCGGCCTTTGCCCCCTCCCCGTCCCATAAGTCGTACACAACAAAAAGGCCCCTGCCTTAACAGCAGGAGCCTTGAAAGCTATATCACAAGCCGAAAATTACTTCTCGATCTTGGAAACAACGCCGGAACCAACAGTGTGGCCGCCTTCGCGGATAGCGAAACGCATGCCTTCTTCCATGGCAACCGGGGTGATCAGCTCAACGTGCATATCAACGTTGTCGCCGGGCATGCACATCTCAGTGCCTTCGGGCAGGGTGATGATGCCGGTAACGTCGGTGGTACGGAAGTAGAACTGAGGACGATAGTTGTTGAAGAACGGGGTATGACGGCCGCCTTCTTCCTTCTTCAGGACGTAAACATGGCCATCGAAAGTGGTGTGGGGATGAACAGAGCCGGGAACAGCCAGAACCTGGCCACGCTCGATCTGGTCACGGTCAATACCACGCAGCAGAGCGCCGATGTTGTCGCCAGCCTGAGCGAACTCGAGGCTCTTGCGGAACATTTCCAGACCAGTGATGGTGGTGGTCAGCTTCTCTTCCTTCAGACCAACGATTTCCATCTGATCGCCGACATGAGCAGTACCACGCTCAACACGACCGGTAGCAACGGTGCCACGGCCGGAGATGGTCATAACGTCCTCAACGGGCATCAGGAACGGCTTATCAGCAGCACGGTCCGGGGTCGGGATGTAGCTGTCAACAGCGTCCATCAGCTCCCAAATGCACTTGTATTCCGGAGCATCGGGATCCTTGGAAGTGCTCTCCAGAGCCTTCAGAGCGGAACCACGGATAATCGGGGTGTTGTCGCCGTCGAAATCCTGGCTGTCCAGCAGTTCGCGAACTTCCATTTCGACCAGGTCGAGCAGCTCTTCGTCATCAACCATATCGCACTTGTTCAGGAACACAACGATCTTGGGCACGCCAACCTGACGAGCCAGCAGGATGTGCTCACGGGTCTGCGGCATCGGGCCATCGGTTGCAGCAACAACCAGGATAGCGCCGTCCATCTGAGCAGCACCGGTGATCATGTTCTTGATGTAGTCAGCATGGCCCGGGCAGTCAACGTGGGCATAGTGACGCTTCGCGGTGTGGTACTCAACGTGAGCGGTGTTGATCGTGATACCACGAGCCTTCTCTTCAGGAGCCTTATCGATGCTGGAGTAATCCATGAAATCGGCGTCGCCCTTCAGAGCCAGAACCTTGGTGATAGCGGCAGTCAGAGTGGTCTTGCCGTGGTCAACGTGACCGATGGTACCGATGTTGACATGCTCCAAAGAGCGGTCAAATTTTTCCTTTTCAGCCATTGGAAGTATCCTCCTTTAATTCAAACAGATAAAATAGCCTGTTGTAAGGCTATCATACTAGATTTTTCAAGAAAAATCAAGTATTTTGCGCGAATTTGTGCAGAATCAGCCCTTATTGCGCTCGGTCATGATCTTATCTGCAACACTCTTGGGAACCTGCTGGTAATCAGCCGGCTCCATGGAGTACTGGCCACGGCCCTGGGTCTTGGAACGCAGGTCAGTAGCGTAACCGAACATCTCGGACAGAGGAACCATAGCGGTGACACGGGCAGTGCCATCGGTGGATTCCTGGTTCTGGATCGCGCCGCGGCGGCTGTTCAAGTCGCCAATGACGTTGCCCATATACTCGTCAGGAACAACAACGTCAACCTTCATGATGGGCTCCATAATGACGGGATCAGCCTTCTTCATAGCATCCTTGAATGCCATGGAGCCGGCGATGGAGAACGCCATTTCAGAGGAGTCAACTTCATGATAGGAGCCATCCCACAGAGTGACCTTGACATCCACGACGGGATAGCCAGCCAGAATGCCGGACTTCATCGCGCCCTGGATACCGTTGTCAACAGCGGGGATGTATTCCTTCGGGATAGCGCCGCCAACAATACCGTTGACAAACTCATAACCCTTACCCGGGTTGGGCTCAATCTTGATCTTAACGTGACCATACTGGCCCTTACCACCGGACTGACGTGCGTACTTGGTTTCCTGGTTAGCATCCTTGCGGATGGTTTCACGGTAGGCAACCTGAGGTGCGCCAACGTTAGCTTCGACCTTAAATTCGCGGAGCAGACGGTCCACGATGATTTCCAAGTGGAGCTCGCCCATGCCGGCGATGATGGTCTGACCGGTTTCTTCATCGGTCCAGGTACGGAAAGTCGGGTCCTCTTCAGCCAGCTTAGACAGGGCAATACCCATCTTCTCGCTGCCAGCCTTGGTCTTGGGCTCGATGGCAACGCGGATAACCGGCTCGGGGAAGTTCATGGACTCGAGGATGATGGGATGCTTCTCATCGCACAGGGTATCACCAGTGGTGGTGTTCTTCAGACCAACAGCAGCGGCGATATCGCCAGCGTAGCAGATGTCGATATCCTTACGGTTGTTTGCATGCATCTGCAGGATACGGCCGATACGCTCGTCCTGATCCTTAACAGAGTTGTAAACAGTGGTGCCAGCCTCAACGGTACCAGAGTACACGCGGAAGAAGCACAGCTTACCGACATACGGGTCAGTCATAATCTTGAATGCCAGTGCAGAGAACGGCTGATCATCGGAAGAAGTGCGATCTTCTTCCTCGCCAGTCTCCGGGTTGGTGCCCTTGATGGCCGCAACGTCGGTCGGAGCAGGCATATAATCAACGATTGCATCCAACAGTTTCTGAACGCCACGGTTCTTGTAAGAAGAGCCGCAGACAACAGGAACGATCTCGTTGGAAATAGTAGCCTTACGCAGAGCAGCCTTGATTTCTCCCTTGGTCAGCTCTTCGCCTTCCAGGTACTTCATCATCAGCTCTTCGTCGGTCTCAGCAACAGCTTCGATCAGCTTGTCATGATATTCCTGAGCCTGTTCTTTCAGGTCTTCAGGAATTTCCTCAACGCGTACATCATTGCCCATATCATCATAGTAGATATCGGCGTTCATGTCGATCAGATCGATGATGCCGCGGAAAGTGTCTTCCTGGCCGACAGGCAGCTGGATAGGCACACCGTTGGCATGCAGACGATCATGCATCATCTGTACGCAGCGGAAGAAGTCAGCACCCATGGTATCCATCTTGTTGACGTAAACCATGCGGGGAACCTTGTACTCGTCAGCCTGGCGCCAAACGGTTTCAGACTGAGGCTCAACGCCACCCTTTGCGGCCAGAACGGTAACAGAACCGTCCAGAACACGCAGAGAACGCTGAACTTCAACAGTAAAGTCAACGTGGCCCGGGGTGTCGATGATGTTGATACGATGACGGTTCTTTTTGAACAGAGCCGGATCGTGCTGGGTCTCGGTGTGGCTCCAGTAGCAGGTGGTTGCAGCGGAAGTGATGGTAATACCACGTTCCTGTTCCTGCTCCATCCAGTCCATCGTAGCAGCGCCGTCATGAACTTCGCCGATCTTATGGTTAATACCGGTGTAGTACAGAATGCGCTCGGTGGTGGTGGTCTTGCCTGCGTCGATGTGGGCCATGATACCGATATTTCGGGTCATTTGCAGGGATACGTCTCTCGGCGTTGCCATGGCTTAAACCTCCTCAGTAAGCAGATCAATAACGGTAATGCGCGAAAGCCTTGTTGGCTTCTGCCATCTTGTGGGTATCTTCGCGCTTCTTGACAGCGCCGCCAACGTTGTTGGTAGCGTCGATGATCTCGGCGGCCAGGCGAGCGGACATGGTCTTTTCACCACGGCTGCGGCTGTACAGAGTCAGCCAGCGCAGGCCGAGGGTCTCGCGGCGGGCGGGGCTGACCTCCAGGGGAACCTGGTAGGTGGAGCCGCCGACACGGCGGGCCTTAACTTCGAGGCTGGGCATGATGTTTTCCATGGCCTTCTCGAACATTTCGAGAGGATCGTTGCCGGTCTTCTCTTTGACAGTCTCAAAAGCTTCGTAAACGATCTTCTGAGCGACGCCCTTCTTGCCATCCAGCATGATGCTGTTGACCAGACGGGTGACGAGCTTGGAATTGTAAATAGGATCAGCCAGAACTTCGCGCTTTGCGATTTTACCTCTTCTGGGCATCTTTCTTCCCTCCTTCACATTAATGATATCATCGGTACTCGAAAGTTAAAGAAAACTCCCGTTATGCCACAAAAGGGTCAGCTGACCATTTTATGGCGAAAAGATGTTTCCTTACTTCTTGGCACCGGCCTTGGGACGCTTTGCGCCGTATTTGCTGCGAGCCTGGTTACGGTTTGCAACACCCTGAGTATCCAGAGTACCACGGATGATGTGGTAACGGACACCGGGCAGGTCCTTAACACGACCGCCACGGATCAGGACAACGCTGTGCTCCTGCAGGTTATGGCCGATACCAGGAATGTAGGAGGTGACCTCGATACCATTCGTCAGGCGGACACGGGCAACTTTACGCAGAGCAGAGTTGGGCTTTTTGGGGGTCATGGTACGAACAGCGGTGCAAACACCACGCTTCTGGGGGCTGTTCATGGTGGTGTACTGCTTCTTCTGGGAGTTGTAGCTCTTCTGAAGGGCAGGAGCAGTGCTCTTGGTTACCAGGACCTCACGGCCTTTGCGTACGAGCTGGTTAAAAGTAGGCATTTCTTTTCTCCTTTCTTGATTATTCCGCGCAGTTTTTTGCGGGGGTTGTGCTTCCATTTTGGCCGCACTTGACCCCTTAACTCACGCATTTATTATAATAGCGGATAAACCACGCTCTGTCAAGAGTATTCACAAAAAATATTTCAAATAATCGTGCAAGATGCTGATTTTCTGCACTGGGGGTTCTAAGGCAATACCGCACAATTCCCGCCTAACGGCTCAAGCACCGCTCCGGCGGCTGC
>ERZ827478.634-NODE-634-length-33128-cov-4.956944_pt1 | contig 33128 bp, 33 predicted proteins | sample MGYA00519705_ERZ827478 | MGnify/ENA primary metagenome ERZ827478 (study PRJEB31778, sample SAMEA3449318) | human gut metagenome | biome: human gut; feature: human-associated habitat; material: faeces | place: United Kingdom | collected 2010/2012 ... | reverse complement strand
TATTATTTTTTAGTTACTTAATAATGTTTTTAATAAAGATGCTAAGCCATTATCTAGTAACTTTTTTATAATAATAATATCTAAATTATTTTAATTATTCTTATAAATTTGTTTTAATAATTTTGGTTTTACAGCTTTGCTTTTATAAAATTGCTTTATAGCTTTGCACTTATAAAATTAGTTTATAACTTTGTTTTTATAAATTTGAGCTTGTCCTCAATTTCCAAACTTGCAAATTGGACGTTTGCAAACTGCTAAACGTCCAATTGTAAATATTATTTTCTTAAATTTAACTTTTCAACTATATCTCTGTATCTTTGAATATCTTTCTTAGCTAAGTAGTTAAGTAAGCTTCTTCTTGAACCAACCATTTTAAATAATCCTCTTCTTGAGTGATTATCTTTTTTGTGAACTTTTAAGTGTTCTGTTAATTCTGTAATTCTTTCTGTTAAAAGAGCAATTTGAACTTCTGGAGAACCAGTGTCTTTTTCATCTCTTCTATAAGTTTCAATAATTTCTTGTTTTCTTTCCTTTGTCATTATTTTTCCTCCTAAAATTTTATTTGCCTTAAACTTGGTTATAGTGGAGTATTTTCCTAAAACTAAGTTAAAGGTATTAACATTTGGTATTATAACATATATGTATAAAAAAAGCAAATATTTTTTGTTCCTGAATTTTAAAATTTGCTTTCAAAATTACATTTAACTTTTCAATTTAACAAATTTACTTTTATAATTAACTTTTGCATTTGAAAAACTCAAAGTTAAAATTGAAAGAACACCAATAATGCTCCACCAATTGCTATTAAAAATCCTAATATTTTTAATCCTAGTGATGCATCATTCTGGTCACCAAAACTAAAAAACCTCTTAGTTAAAATACGTGCATCATATATCATAACAGTTCCTATTGTTGCCATTACAACTCCAACTACCAATAATATCACTTGCCACATAAAAATCACATCCTATTTTTAAACTTTACTTGCTTTTGTTTTTTATTACTTTTAAACTCTGCTTAGAGTTAAAATGATTTACTATATACTAGCTAAAATTAAAAGAACTCTACAGTATACTTGCATTCAAAAGTATCATTTGGCTTTAGTAATATAATATCTTGTTTTTGTGTAAATACTCCTGTACTATTTACATTATCTGCAGTAGATAACCATGGCTCTATACAAATAAATGGTGCTCCTGGCTTTGACCAAATTCCTAAGTAAGTAAATTCGTCAAAAGTCATTGTTAAAATTGGTTTGTTCATATGCTTGTTTTTTAAGCTAATCTTTTTATTTGTAATTCCTTTCATTATAATTGCATCATTATCAAATGTATGTGAATTTATATTAATTATTCTTTTATTTACTAAAATATCTTTTGCGTATTCAGTTCCAACTAGTCCATCTACCAAATATAAAAAATGTATTTTTTCTTCATTTTCTTCAAATTCCAAGTAATAATTTCCACTTTTGAGCTCATTTGCATCTATTTTAAATGCAGGATGTCCTCCGATTCCAAATGGCATAGCAATTAGTCCTGTGTTAATTACTCTATACATAGTTGTAAGTTTATTTCCATCTAATCTATATGTATTATATAACTCAAAATCGTATGGGTATCTAGCAAGTGTAGATGGATTACTTTTTAAAACATATGAGTGGAAGTTATCTAGTTTTGTTATTGGCTCAAATTCCATATCTCTTGCAAAACCATGTTGACGCATTTCATAAGTTCTACCACCTATTAATGTTTGATTTTTCTTTAGTTTTCCTACAATAGGAAATAACACTGGAGAATGCCTTTTCCAATATACTTTTCCATTTTCGTCAAGCACATCTGCACCTTGATGTATTTTTTCTTCTCCATTTATTTTAAAACTAACAAGTTCCCCACCTAGTCTTGATGTTAACATTTGTGTACGCATTGGCAATCCTCCCTCCTAAAAATCTACATATATAATACTTATTTTTTATGTAAATGTCAAGCATCTATTTTTCTAGCATAATTATACTTTGCATATATTTTAATTTCTTTTATATTTTATAATAAGTATGCATTTACATCTCTACTCTTTTTGTAAATTTTTCCTTAATTAATTTTTTTAGTTCTTTATTTTTATCTAACTCTAGCTTAGGATCTTCCGATTCTATTTTTATTGCAACACTTTGAACTAATTTTAGCATTTCTATATCTTTAAATAAATTTGCAATTTTAAACTCTGGAAGTCCATGTTGTCTTGTTCCAAAAAATTCTCCTGTTCCTCTTAACTCTAAATCTTTTTCTGCTATAATAAAGCCATTATTTGTGTCTTGCATAATTTTCATTCTTTCTTTTGCTACAGGTGATGAACCTTTGTATTTTAATATACAATATGATTGATATTCTCCTCTCCCTACTCTTCCTCTTAACTGATGGAGCTGAGCTAACCCAAAGTGTTCTGAATTTTCTACTACCATAATATTTGCATTTGGTACATTTACTCCAACTTCTATTACTGTTGTAGAAACAAGTATATTTATTTTTCCATCTTTAAACTCTTGCATAATTTCGTCTTTTTCTTTTTGTTTCATTTTTCCATGTAAAAGCTCTACTCTGTAATCTTTAAATATTTCGTTTTTATATTTTTCACAAATTTTTGTAACAGACTTCATATTTAGTTCTTCATTTTCTTCTACAAGTGGACACACAACATATGCTTGCCTTCCTTCTGCTAAATTTTTTCTTATAAAATTGTTTACTCTATCTTCTAATCTATATGTTACTGCATATGTTTCTATTTTTTTTCTATTTGGCGGTAACTCATCAATAATAGAAATATCCAAATCTCCATATAAAATTAATGCTAATGTTCTAGGAATTGGGGTCGCTGTCATTACTAATACATCTGGGTTTTTACCTTTTGCAATAATATTTTCTCTTTGTCTTACACCAAATCTATGTTGCTCATCTGTTACAACAAATCCCAAGTTTTTAAACTCAACATCTTCTACTAATAAAGAGTGTGTTCCTACCAATACATCTATTTCTCCATTTTTTAACTTTTGTAAAATTTCTTCTCTTAACTTTTTCCTTGTTCCACCTAGCAGAAGTTCACATTTTATTCCATATGGTTCTAATACTTTTTTAAATTCTTCTATATGCTGACTTGCAAGTATTGCAGTTGGTGCCATTATTGCTGATTGGTATCCACATTTTGCCGCTTTATATGCAGCTATTATAGAAACAATAGTTTTTCCAGACCCAACGTCCCCTTGCAACAATCTACTCATTGGTTTTGTGCTTTCCATATCATTGTCTATTTCCTCTAAAACTTTAAGCTGTGCCTTAGTAAGTTTAAATGGAAGCTCATTTATTACATCTGACATTTTTACATCTTTACTATAACAAATTCCATTTTCTCCTATTGTTTGATTTTTAAGTTGCATAAGTGCTAATTGCATAGTAAGTAATTCTTCAAAAACTAGTCTGTTTCTTGCCCTATTACATGCTGTAAAATCTGTAGGAAAATGTATCTGCTGCATTGCATTATTTATACCATCTAATTTGTAGTCATTTATTATGTAACTAGGCAAAGTTTCTTCCAATTTATGGTTTACCATATTTAATGCATTTTCAATAGCTTGCCTTATTGTATATTCAGATAAATTATAAGTAAGAGGATATATTGGTACAATTTTTCCTGTATTTTTCTTTTCTCCTACTCTATCAAAAACTGGATTTGAAATATCTATTTTTCCAAATGCATTACTAACTTTCCCATAAAACTTATATTTTTCTCCTATTTTAAATGCACCTTTTAGGTAAAGCTGATTAAACCAAGTTATTGTAGCAACTCCAGTTTCATCGCCTACAGTAAGTTTTAATATAGACATATTTTTTCTTACAACAGCAACTGTAATGTTTGACATGGCAGTTGCCTCTATTACTGCTTCCTCACCATTTACTAAATCTATTATTTTTTTAGTTTTTGTTCTATCCTCATAATCTCTTGGAAAATATGTAAGTAAATCATATAAAGTATATATTCCAATACTGTTAAGCACTTTAACCCTTTTAGGTCCAATACCTTTAACATATTGAACATTTTGTTTTAAATCAAGCATAAAATAGGCTCCTTTTCTTTAGACTATTGCTATTATAACATATTTTTTACCTATTTTTACTTTATTTTACAAATTTACAAATTATTTTTTATATAAGAAAAAACACTATATCTAAAATTTAAGATTATTTTTTAATAGCAAAAAGAAAACGAGCTAATTCTCTAATTTTGGAATTAACTCGCTTCCTCTACTGGATTTTTATTTTATATTTAATCATTTATAGTTTTATTAACTTGTTTGTTTATAATTTTCTATTTTCCTGCTTCTATTCTAAAATCTTTAACATTAGTAACATCTGCTGATACACTAGAATTTATTTGATCTGTTGCTCCTGCTTCTATTTTTCCTATTGCTGGATGTAATTCTGTTACTGTGTTTCCATTTTCGTCTAATAATACTATTGTTACTATTTCTGGTTCGTGTGTTGTTGTTCCATTATTTTTTACATCTGCTAATAATGTACTTTTTCCATCTTTTGATGTAAATTGAATATTACTTATTTCTAAGTTATTGTATGTTTTAGCTTTTCCAAATTCTTCACTTGTATTTACTTTTGTTCCATCATCTAATTCTGTTGTAAATTGTTCATTGTTATTGTTTTGTACAGATTGTTGTTGTGTTATATTGTTTTGACCTTCATCTTTTCCTTTATTAATATTTGTGATTACCACAAAGAAAATTATTGCAATTATTACAACTGCCACCAATAAAATTATCCATCTTTTTTCATTATTATTCATTTTAAAATTCCTCCTTATTTAACCTTTGTTATTTTAACAAATTAACTAATATAAATATTTTATACAATTTTTTTGTTTTTATCCATTTTTTCTGCTAACTTCTATATAGTGCCAAGAATCTCTACACATATCTTCCAAGTTTTTTTCTGCCTTCCATCCAAGTTCTTTTTCGGCTTTTGTAGCATCTGCATAGAACTCTGGTAAATCCCCTGCTCTTCTTTGTGTAATTTTGTATGGAACATCTTTTCCTGTTGCTTTTACAAACGTGTTTACTACATCTAAGACACTATATCCAACACCTGTTCCTAAGTTATAAATATACACACCATTTGTTTCATCAAGCTTATCTAATGCTTTTATATGACCTTTAGCTAAATCAACTACATGTAAATAGTCTCTTATGCAAGTTCCATCTGGTGTATTATAATCTCCACCAAATACAGATAATTCCTCTAGCTGACCACATGCAACTCTTACAATATAAGGCATTAAATTATTAGGTATACCTTGTGGTTCTTCTCCTAGTAGTCCACTTTCATGTGAGCCTATTGGATTAAAATATCTTAATAAAGCAATACTCCATTCGCTGTCTGCCTTATATATGTCTTTTAGTATTTGCTCTATAAATATTTTTGTAGAACCATATGGACTACTTGCTGTACCAACTGGCATGTCTTCTTTATAAGGTATTGAATTTTCTGGTCCATATACTGTTGCAGAAGAACTAAATACAAACTTTTTAACATTGTATTTTCTCATAGTATCAAATAATACTAAAGCCCCTGATACATTGTTTATGTAATACTCAATAGGTTTCTTAGTTGATTCTCCAACTGCTTTAAAACCTGCAAAGTTCATTACAGAATCTATATTATTCTCTTCGAATACTTTCTCTAGTTTTTCTCTGTTTGCATAATCCATTTCGTAAAATTTAAAGTCTTTTCCTGTAATTTTTCTAATGTTTTCTAATACTTCAGGTTTACTGTTTGAGAAATCGTCTATTATTACAATGTCTTTGCCCGCATTTAGTAATTCTACAGCTGTATGGCTACCAATGTACCCTGCTCCGCCTGTTACTAAAACTGACATTATCCTTTCTCCTTTCGTTTTTTTGTTATTATATCAATATAAAAATATATTGTAAAGATGTTTTATATTTTTTTCTAATAATTTTTAATAAACTGAAACATTTATATATAGTGTATTTCCTATACATTTATATTGCTTACCACTTAGCTTAAACTCTTGATTTTCTAAATATTTTATATCAGTTTGAGTTAGTTTTCTTCCTTCATAATATTGCAATGCTCCTTTTATCCCCCACTCACATCTAGTTGCTATATACGTAAGCACACATGAATTTTTCAAGCTTTCTAATTTATAGTTATTTTGGCTTTTCTTTATTATACAAATTTTATCTACAACTATATTATTTTCATTTTCGTATTCTTCTATTACATTTTCTATTTTATTTGCTTCTATTTTTTCAAATTCATTTGTGTTTTTATGTTGAACTGTTATAGAAAAATATGTATACATATTAATCAAAACATATAATATTACTAAAAATGAAAATACTATTTCAAATACTTGTGTTTTTTCAAATAATTTGCTTTTGCAATACATAAATATAAATATAACTCCAATAAGCATACCAATTGTAAATCTTATTCTTGCGCTGTTAAATCCAGATAAAGACATAGCAGATGATATAAATGAACTTGCTATTGATGTTATAATTATTAAAATTAACTCAATTAAGTTTTCTACTGGCTTTTCCGAATATATTATAAACAAAATTGTAGCTACCACGCTTACTATCGTTAATAACGTTATAAAACTTCCGTCGTTTAGCATTCCTGCAGTATTTACAATAACTCTCATAAAATTGCTAAATATATATTTTATATTATTTATAATTTCGCTTATCTCTTGTGTTCTATCTCCTGTCATTCCTGTAAGTGCACATATAATTTTTATTACTATAAAATTTGTTACAGCTGCTAGCAGCATAATGACAACTGTTTTTATTATATCTAAAATTATATTTTGTACAAATTTTTTATTGCCTGTATTTTCTAAAAATGTAAATAATACAGTCATAACAGCAATTACTCCAATATTTCCTTGGTATGAGACAACTCCAAGAATTGCCCAAAATATAGCCTTTGCATAATTCTTTTTTACAACATTTCTTGCTGAAAGCATATATGCTAAGATACTTAGTGCCATAACTGCACATTCTGCAAAGTATAAATTTTCTAAATACATAAAATTAAATATTGTACAATATGAAATAAGTAAAACTATAATTTCTACCCACTTATTCTTCGCAGGTTTATAACTTAATATTATATTTTTTAAAATTATAACTGATATACAGGAAATAATTACTGCCAAAACTAACAAAATTGGTATCCATATTTCTATTGGCATGTTAAATAAATTTGCTATAAATACTAGAATCCCCATTATAATTCTTCCATCTTTTAAAGAATTATTCATCATATATTCTTCATAGCCAATATTTATTATGTTATATGTATCTGTTGCATAATGCATTGGAAAAAAACCAATTAATGTAATACATGCAATTATAAAAATTATTACAAATGTAATAATTTCCTTTTTATATATAATAAATTTTTTATTTTCTTCTTGCTTTCTGTCTTTATTTACACTTTCTTTACCTTTAAACAAACCTTCCACAATATCACCTATTTTATAAATTATTCATATACGTCAAAATATAAAATTGAATATTTATACTCCATGTTTTGTTTTATATATTCCCTTACTTTATTAGGATTTTGCCAATTTAAAGAAACACCATCAGATTTTATAATAACTATTTTGTTGCTATCTTTTTGTAATTTCTCTATTTGCCCTTCTTCTCCTTTAGAACCTATATTGCCAATTAAAAACATGTCATAATTTTTATAATATATGTCTAATGGAATTTGATATAAAGCTGCTTCTGCATCTAATATATATACTGGTTTTTCCTGACTATTTATAAATGAGTCCATTACTTTAATTTTTTGATATGTGTAGTCTGTTATAACTATATTTGAAAAATGTTTTACATCATTTTTACAATTTGCAAAATATTCTTTTATATTTGGAATAGATTTATATCCATACCATGCAGTTAGCCCTATTACCATAAATATAAAAAAATATTCTAGCCATTTATTTATAAATATTTCTCTACATTTTTGTCTTTCCTCATATTTATTTTCTTTTTCATATTCTTTTTCTTCACATTTTTTTGCTTCATTTTCTAACTTAATTTCTGTTTCATTAAATTGTATATTTTTATTTATATTTTCCTTACCATGTATACTTATGTTTTTATAAATTTTGTTTAATATTTTATTAATTAATTTAATTATGGTTTTTATACAAATGTCTAGTATATAAAAAATTATTAAGCCTGTTGGCAAGATTCCTATTAAAAAGTGTACTTCATCTGCAATTGGATACGCTGCTGAAAATTCTGCAATAGAAATACTTGACATTATTAAAAATATCTTATTCTTTCTAATTACAGAATACAAAAAAGTTATAGCAAGTATTATTGGTATTATTGCACACAAAACTTTAATATACAATTTATCATTATTCATTAACATAGAATATGGTATTTTGTTTGTAAACGTTTTTACACCAGCTATGCAATAATCCCAAAAATCTCCTATTGCACCATTTATAGCTAAATATACAAAAACTATTATAATTGGAATTAGTATTCCTAATATTTTCATAGCTGTTAATTTTATATATTTTATAAATTCTTCTTTTGATTTTACTAAAAATATTCCATAACCAAGTAATGTAATAGCAATAATTAACCCTGTACTTTGCTTTAGCATTATACATATTCCAGCAAGTATTCCTAAAATTATGTCTGTCTTGTACTTACTTAACCTTGTATTTTCTTTTTTGTTACTATTTTCTATAATTTTATTATTATTTAGTTGTATATTATTTTCCAAACTATCTTCTGACTTATTTCCTGAATTATTCTCTGACTTATTTTCTAAATTATTTCCTGACCTTTTTAAAATTCTTCTTAATTCTATGTAGATAATAATTAGTGCAACAAACAATACTGCAAAATTATAATCCATACAAAAGTAATCTTTTAACAAATAAAATAAAGCCATAACAACAAAAAGGCTAATACCTTTATTAGCCTTAAGTAAATTTAATATTTTATAAAATACAAATAAAATTCCTGCACATAATAAGCAACCTAGTATTCTCATTACTATAAGTTCATTTCCAAATACAGCAAGAAAAATAGCATTAATCATTGGAAGTAAAGGTGTTTGTACCATATTAAAATCTCTATATGGTACAAGACCTTTTTCGACATTATTTGCAAAATTAAAATTCCATAATTCATCTAAATTTCCTATAGGTTTTGGTATTAATACAACAGCTATTGCAAATGCTATTATTAAAAAAATGCTTATATTACATACTAATCTTTTGCTTTTTTCTCTCATGCTTTCTCCAATTTATTTTTCAATATTTATTTTTTTATCTATAATGTATTGTGGTCTTTTCTTTGTATCATCATAAATTCTGCCAATATATTCTGAAATTATCCATAATGATAATAATTGAACTCCACTAAGTAATGTAACTGTTACTATAAGAGATGTCCAACCTGCTTGTGCACTATGACCTGTAAAGTATGATATTAGAGAATATATTAATATTATTAATGATATTAATATTGTTATAATTCCAAGACCACCAACTATTTTTAATGGTTTTGTAGAAAAACTTATAATTCCGTCTGAAGCAAGTTTTATCATTTTCTTTAATGGATATTTTGTTTTTCCTGCAAATCTTTCTTGTCTTTCATATTCAAAAGCTTCTTGTTTAAATCCAACCCAGCTAAATAAGCCCCTTAAAAATTTATTATGTTCTGGCATTGAATTTATAACATCTACAACTTTTCTATCTACTAGTCTAAAATCGCCTGTGTCTCTTGGTATTTCTACATCTGATAATGCATTTAATGTTTTATAAAACATTTTAGCAGTAAGAAGCTTAAATGCAGATTCCCCTTTTCTTGTTTTTCTTTTTCCATATATTACTTCATAGCCATTTTCCCAATGTTTAAGCATTTCTGGAATAAGTTCTGGTGGATCCTGCAAATCTGCATCTATTATAACTATTGCATCTCCTGTAACTTCTTTTAAACCAGCTGTTACTGCAGCTTGGTGTCCAAAGTTTCTTGAAAAAGAAATAACTTTTACTGTATTATCTTGTGATGCTATTTCTTCAAGAATTGGTAATGTTTTATCCTTACTTCCGTCATTTATAAATATCATTTCATGTTCGTAGTTTTCTATATTTTCTAAAACACTTTTTACTCTTTTGTAACATTCATTTGCGACTTGTTCTTCATAATACATTGGTATGACTACTGATATTTTTTTCATTTTTTATCTCCCCTAATCGATTTTTAATTTAAACAAAATAAAATATTGCATTTATAAATTGTTTGTGTTCTTATGCTTTGCCCATAATTGTAAATTTATACCTAGTATAACACAAAAAACGGATTTATTCAATTTGTTGCAAGATTTTTTTAAAACTAAAAATAACGTCAATTAAAAAAGTAAATGCAATTTTGAGAAATATTATACTTTGAATTTTAGGTAAAGTCCCATCTTATTATGTTGTATGTGCATTAAATATTTAATTGAAAATAACACAACAAATTCACCAAATTTTCCTTCAAATTGATGTAAAATATTTCTTGCTTTCTTTTTTTTATCGTGTTATAATATGGTTGGCTTTTATAAAAAGCTTAAATGATTTTAATTATTTTTATACTATTTCCTTCTTTTTTTGATTAGGAAAAAAGTGTCAATAGGGTCAAAAATATTAAATATCAAAATTTCAAGAAGGAGGTATGTATAATGGCAGATAAAACATTAACATGTAAAGATTGTGGTGCAGAATTCGTTTTTACAGAGGGTGAGCAAGCTTTCTATGCAGAAAAAGGATTCACAAACGAACCACAAAGATGTCCAGCTTGTAGAAAAGCTAGAAAAGAACAAAGAAGAAATTTCAATAACAACTAATTTCTTTTTAGATTTTTACCATTAGGCTATGCTTAATGGTATTTTTTAAAGAAAGGATTACAATTATTTATGAATATTTTATTTACTAGTTTGATTTCAATTTTATTTTGTGCCATGCCTATATTTTCTGTAGTAAGTCAATTTATAAAAAATAAAAACAGTGAATTAAACAAAAATAAATCACAAAAAATTTCATATACTATTTCTTTTTTTAAAGCAAATATTTTTAACATTTTAGCAATTGTTATTTTATTTTTTGGTTGCTTTATTAGAATAATTTTCATAGATAAATACCCTATTGGACTTAACCAAGATGAAGCTTCTTCTGCATATGAAGCTTGGTCTATATTAAACTTTGGGATAGATAGAAATGGGCAAAGCTTTCCTGTTCAATTTATTTCTTGGGGCAGTGGACAAAATGTATTATATTCATATTTAATGATACCTTTCATTAGTATATTTGGATTAAACACTCTTAGTATAAGACTGCCTATGGCTTTAATTGGATGTATTTCTCTTGTTGTATTTTACTATTTTATGAAATCTACTTTTGGAAATAAAAAATCAGTACTATTCTTATTTATATTTGCAATATTTCCATGGCACCTTATGAAATCACGTTGGGGATTAGAGTCTAATATCTTTCCAGATTTAATTTTGTGGGCACTTTTTACAATGTATGTTGGAATACAAAATAAAAATAATTGGTTTATGGTTTTATCTGGTATAATATTTGGCATTTCGACTTATTCTTATGGAACTTCATACTTTTTCGTTCCAGTTTTATTAGCTTTGCTTTATATTTCGCTATTTATTGTCAAAAAGTTAAATATAAAGCAGTGTATTATCCACTTATTCACAACAACTATTATATCTCTTCCTATGATATTATTTGTAATTGTAAACTTTTTTGACTTAGATGCATTAACACTTGGACCTATAACAATCCCAAAACTTCCAACAGTCCGCTTCAAAGAAATTACAGCTGTTGGTTCTGGTGTAAATAGCAACATTTTTGGTAATTTCATAAATAATATAAAAATGCTATTTACTAATGATGGCAATATACTTAATTACACAAAACCATATGGTCTATTTTTATGTAATTGGATAACAATACCTATTACTATTATTGGAATTGTTGTGTCTATATATAAACAAATTAGCTTTTTTAAATCAAAAATAGATTGTAATTTGCAGGTTACTCAGCACTTGCAAGATACACAAAAAACTCAAAATTTTTATAATGTACCACCAAAATCACAAAACTCTAATTGTGGTTTAGTTTATACAATTATAAATTGTTTTTTTATAGCCAGTCTCCTTCTTATGTTTATGGTAGACGGAGCCATAAATAGAATAAATGTTATATTTATACCTTTGGTATTCTACACTGTTATTGGAATAATTAATTTAGGTAAAGTATGGTTTGTACCTGTTATTACATATTTTATATTATTTACTTTTATGGAACATTATTATTTTACAGATTATCAAACGTATATAAGTTCTTATATGAATTTTGGATTAAAAGAAGCTGTTGTTGAAGCTTATAATATTGTTGATACTTCTAATACTCATGAATATGGTAATGCAGAGCAAACTAACTCCTCGAATAATGAAAATTTGGAGACTATAAAAAAGTTACATATAGACAATTCAATTAATCAACCTTATATATTCTATCTGTTATATAATGAAATTCCTACACCATATTATATAAACAATGTGCATAAAAGTAACGAAAATGAAATGTTTCAAACAATAAACAGTATAGGAAATGTATATTTTACTATTCCAACAGAATTAGATGTAAATAATGTATATATTTTTAGAAATTCTACTTTAGAAAAATATAAAACTTTGTATAATAATTTAAGTGAGTTTAATATTCAAGAATATCAAGAGTTTGTAATGTTAAATGCAACTTAACCTTAAATATGTTCTAATCTTGCTTACTTTATTAGAACATAAAAAGGCTCTTCCTAATTATTAAGGAAAGCCTTTTTATGTTTATTACGCTTATTATTCATTAATAATTTTATCCATTTTCTCATTTAATACACTATCTCATCAATTTTACTTTGTAAAGAATTTGGCACATCTTCAAAGCTTACTTCTTCTAAAAAATCCTTTATAAAATTCTTTTCTTGTTCGTGTAATTTATTATTATTATATATATCTATAAACAATTCACACATTTGTATTCTTTCATTTGTAAATTCACTAATATTTTCTTGTTTTTCTAACTTTGTCATTATATCATTGAATTGGTCTAATTTATTATATTTTTTAGCTATAGTTTCTAAGTCTTTTTTCTTTTTTTCCTCTTCTTCTATTATACTTTTTGGCATTTGAGGAATTCCTTCTTCTATACTATTTGTATCTTGTTTTTCTGTTTTACTACTTAATAATTTATGTATCGTTTCTAATTCTTCTATAGCTCTTTTAACAGATTCACTTTGATTTTCTTCCATTAATGCAATCTCACTCGTATTTCCTTTCATTGCCTTTTCCTTTAATATTTTCTGAGCCATATCATAGTCCTCTTTAGTTAATTCTTTTTCTACAGTTGTTGTTTGTCCATCCATTACTATTGTATAAGTTGTTTCTTTATTCAGTTTTTCTCTAGAGTTAATAATAATTACACTTATTATTAAAATGCTAATAATTACTAAGACTATTGATAATATTATTATTTTAATTTTTCTAGACATTTCTTCTACCTCCTTTATTAATAATATTTTTAATACTCTTCTTGATTTCTCTTTATTTTAACAATATTTGATAATTTTTCTATTTGTTATTAATATATCTATTATAACACAATCCTATAATATTAGATTTCATAAATAAGAAAAAAGTTTCAAAAAATTAATATTTAATATATAAAAATTTCTAACAAAAGACAATACATTTTGTCTATTTTTTCTTTTTTGAAATTTTTATTATACTTTTCGATGCTATTTGGGTTGACATATATATTACTAAGATTGTTAATACAACCATTAGTACTATTTGAATAGCTGGAAAATAATATTTTATTACTAAATTAGTTTTAATAATGCAATATAAGACATAGCTTAATATTATTCCTAATATTATTCCAATTAATAAAGATTTTGCTCCATAAATTAAGCTTTCATAAGCAAACATTTTAGTAAATTGTTTATTAGACATTCCAATTGCCTTTAAAACTTCTAATTCTTTTTTTCTTAGATGAACATTTGCTGTAATTGTATTATAAATATTAGTTACTCCTATTAAAGATATTACTAAAAGTAATCCATATAAAAATATAGACATTATTGCTGAAAATTTCCCTTCATACTCTTTTTGTTTAGTATAATTGGTTATTGCTATTTTATCAAGGTTAACAAATTGTTCTATTTCCTTTTCTAACTTATTTGGATTACTCGAATTCACCCTCATATCCATAGAAAAACGCCCTTTTACAATCTCATCATTAATATCTATTTTTTTGCCATATCATTAGATATAATTAGTCTTTCATACTCTAAACTATCACTATCTATTTTCTCTATTTTAGCAAATATTGCTACTTCTGGATCTAAGTTAGTCGTTTTTATGATTGGAATTTTATATTCTTTTTCATTAATTATAATATTTAATATTTCTCCTTCTTTTACAGATGGATTAGCAGAAAGTAAAATTCCATTATTAAATGTGTCTTCATATTTTAATCCCATACTTTTTAAATAATTTTCATAATTGCTTCCTTCATAGGCATGAATACTAATTGATTTATTATTATTCTTCATTATACCATTAAATCTTACTATAATAGAATAATCTATTATGCTGTCCATTTCTTTAATCCTATCAAAATTTTTAAATACTGTACTTGTTTCTTCTTGTTCATTTCCATATATCATTCCTACATCTATGTTTCTATTCGTTGGTTTATAAGTGTTATTTACTATACCAAAGACATATTGTATTATACTACTAATATCATAATAATGCTAATTGAAATTGTTGTAGAGCGATATTGTATTTTATTTCGTTTAATGTTTTTGTAAGCTATTTGTCCTTCTATTCCCAGTAACTTTACTTTTAATTTACTAACTTTAACATCTTTATTTTTAATAGCAATTTTATTATTTTGCTTAATTGTTTCAATTGGTGAAGCTTTTTTTCTTCTTTTATTAGAATTAACAAATAAGTAGGGAAAATCTCCCTACTTATTTGTTATACATCTAAAAGCAAAATTTATTGCATCTGTAAAACCTGTTTCGTAGTAAATTCTCTCATATTCTGAATGTTCGTCATTTATACGCTCTACGTACTCTTGTATTCTCTCAATTATTTTATATCTATATTTTCTAGGCAAATTTCTTATAGTATAAGTAATTTGTTGGCATGCTGATTCTCTTCTTGTTAATAAACCTTGAATCCTTCTTTTAGTTTTATTATTTATAATTGTGCCTTCTTATCTCTTATCGAGAATGCTCTCTATTACTTTTTTATTAATATTTTTTCCATATAATATCACCCTCCTTAAGTTGTGGTGATGTTAACTCTGTTATTTTATTAAATCAAGGTATTATTTATTTTTTCATTTATAATCTAACGTTGTACTTTAACATCAACAACTTAAGAAAAACAATTACATTATTTTTTTAAGTGTTGACATTGTACATATCTTTGAGTTCCACTAAAGTAGAAAAAGGAGAGCGAATACTCGCTCTCCTTCCACAAGGTAGAATGTTTATTTAGTTAAGATTTGAGTTCCTTAACCGTATGTCTTATGCGTATGTGGTTACATAGAGTACGCCCACAAAATATCCCGGATCGGCCTCAAACTCTACGGTATAAACCTCGCCGTTGCAATTGCTAATCAAGGTATACTCCGTAGTACCTTGCCCTCTGGGAACTGTAATAGTCGCGCTCGGCCACCATCCACCATTTTTGGTAACTTTGACAGTAATCGCCGAAGTGTCCGGATTAATACTGTTATTGATCTGAAGTTTCAGTACTTGCCCCTTACTAGGAGTAATTCTGTATACTGCAGACCCTCTAACAGGATTATCGCGGTGGTTGACTGGGACATTTCCAGCACTGTAGACCTGTGCATCGCTGGAGATCACAGATACTTCCTCAGTGCTCGGGCTTTCCGCAGCAAAAGCGGGAACTGATAGACTCAAGCACATGGCAACAGCCATGAACATAGTCCAAAGACGCGAAGCCTTCTTACTGAAGTGCATAAAAACCCTCCTAAAAACATCCTACCTCGTGCATAAGGAACTCTAATATTAATAATAACATATAGTGTTTGTTTTTGTCAATATATTTTACCATTTTTTTCTATTTTTTCCTATTTTTCCCTATTTTTCTATTTTCGAATATTATCTAATAATTACTTTACCATATTATTATCTTATTTTATGATTTTTCCAAGCTATTTTGTTTGACATATATATTACCAATATCGTTAATACAGCCATTATTATCATTTGAACAGCTGGAAAATAATATTTCAACGCTAAATCAGTATTAATAATGCAATATAAAGCATAGCTTAATATTGTTCCTAATATTATTCCAATAATGAGAGATTTTACTCCATAAATTAAGCTCTCATAAACAAACATTTTATTAAATTGTTTGTTAGACATTCCAATTGCTTTTAAAATTTCAAATTCTCTTTTTCTTAAATTCATACTTGCTGTAATTGTATTATAAATATTTGTAATTCCTATTAAAGATATTACTAAAAGTAAACCATATAAAAAGATAGACATCATTGCAGAAAGTTTTTCTTCATCCTCTTTTTGTTTAGTATAATTGGTTATTGCTATTTTATCAAGGTTAACAAATTGTTCTATTTCCTTTTCTAACTTATTTGGATTACTCGAATTCACCCTCATATCCATAGAAAAACGCCCTTTTACAATCTCATCATTAATATCTATTTTTTTGCCATATCATTAGATATAATTAGTCTTTCATACTCTAAACTATCACTATCTATTTTCTCTATTTTAGCAAATATTGCTACTTCTGGATCTAAGTTAGTCGTTTTTATGATTGGAATTTTATATTCTTTTTCATTAATTATAATATTTAATATTTCTCCTTCTTTTACAGATGGATTAGCAGAAAGTAAAATTCCATTATTAAATGTGTCTTCATATTTTAATCCCATACTTTTTAAATAATTTTCATAATTGCTTCCTTCATAGGCATGAATACTAATTGATTTATTATTATTCTTCATTATACCATTAAATCTTACTATAATAGAATAATCTATTATGCTGTCCATTTCTTTAATCCTATCAAAATTTTTAAATACTGTACTTGTTTCTTCTTGTTCATTTCCATATATCATTCCTACATCTATGTTTCTATTCGTTGGTTTATAAGTGTTATTTACTATACCAAAGACATATTGTATTATACTACTAATATCATAATAATGCTAATTGAAATTGTTGTAGAGCGATATTGTATTTTATTTCGTTTAATGTTTTTGTAAGCTATTTGTCCTTCTATTCCCAGTAACTTTACTTTTAATTTACTAACTTTAACATCTTTATTTTTAATAGCAATTTCATTATTTTGTTTAATTGTTTCAATTGGCGAAGCTTTCTTGGCTTTTCTTATTGGTTTGATACAAGAAAACAAAATAGCCAAAATTGTTATTAAAATAGTTACGAATATAAACGGGATATTTATACTAAATTCCATAATCCAACTATTTCCAAACGTACTTGCTAATACTTTTTCAATTCCATTAATACTAAAATACACAACACCAATTCCAAATATTAATCCTATTGGAATGCTAATTATTGCATAAATAAGACCTTCTATTAATACAATTTTTCTAATTTGTTTAGAAGTTGCTCCAATACTAATTAATGTACCAAATTCTTTCATTCTTTCTGAAATAGAAATTTGGAAACTATTTCTTACTAGTACTATAGTAATTGCTACTACTATTATAATTGCAATAACTCCTATTAATTCCAATTGGGATTTTTCATTCATTCCTTTGGTAGCACCTTGCCATATTAATAGTTCATTATTTTCTGAAAGATGGTTTTGCATGCTAGAATTGTTTAATTCTTGATAAAATAGATTTTCTTCTTTTGGATTTTTTAATAACATAGTCACTTCACATGGTCTTACTTCTGTCATTTGTTCTAGCTTTGTAGTCGCTATGTAAGCATTGCTAGTATTTGCTTCCTTTCTTGTTTGCTGTATAATTCCTGTAACGGTATAAGTTACTCTTTCTATACCATCTGGCTCTAAAGATTCTTGCATTCCATCATTAGAAATTATTAATTTAACTTTCTCTACATCAAGTGTTAGTTGGTCACCAATTTTAATTGGTTCATCTAAGTTATTTATTAAATAGTTAGAAACTAATATTTCTTTCTCATTTTGTGGCAATCTTCCTTCTATTAAGTTAATGTCCCTATTAGTTAAAGAAACTTCGTCATATCCGTCTATTATAATTCCATTTTTAGTATTAAGTTGACTTTCATAATTAGCTGCCCCTATTGTTTGAGAGATACCTATTCTTTCTATTTTATCAGTCATTTTAGCAAATTCTATTGCTTTTTGAGTCGTTGTTTGGTCGATATGGATATGGTAATTTCCTACATTTCTTTTTGTAGTTTCTAGCATAGAATATTTAAAACTATATATTAATGTAAGTATAAAACTTATTAATGCCACTGATACTACAATCCCTATAATAGTAGCAATTGTTCTTTTTTTATTTCTTTTTAAATTTTTCCAGGCAAGTATCCTTAAAATATTCATTATCTTGCCTCCTTATTCTTTATTTTTGTTAATATCTTGAAGTATTTTACCATCTTTTATAATAATAGTTCTGTCAGCTTCTTGAGCTATTTTTTCATCATGTGTTACTAATAAAATAGTTTGATTGTATTTTTTATTAGATAGTTTTAATAATTCTATAATTTCCCTTGATGACTTACTATCTAAGTTTCCAGTGGGCTCGTCTGCTAAAATTAATGCTGGGTGATTAATAAGTGCTCTGCCTATTGCTACCCTTTGCTGTTGACCACCAGATAATTGGTTTGGCAGATGTGCAATTCTATTTTCTAAGCCTAAAACATGAATAAGATCATTTAATTCCTTTTCATCTACTTTTCTTTTATCTAATTGACATGGAAGAATGATGTTTTCCTTTACATTCATAATTGGCAACAAGTTATAAAATTGATATATGATACCAATTTCTTTTCTTCTAAATTCTGCTAATTGATCTTCTATTAATTGATGGATGTCTATATTGTTAATAATTACTTTTCCAGACGTTGGCTTGTCTACACCTCCCAATAAATGTAATAACGTAGATTTTCCACTACCAGATGCTCCTATAATAGATACAAATTGTCCTTTTTTCACACTAAATGATACATCATCTAGTGCAATGGTTTTGTTATCTTCATTTCCATATATTTTTGTTAGATTTTCACATTTTAGTATTGTGCTTTCGTTCATATTTTCCCTCCTTTTTATTTCTTTATTTTATCATAATTTTCTTTTACAAACTATAGTCATCACACAGATTTTTTACAAGTGCTAATACCAATGACTTATAAAGATTAAATATTTTTATGATTATATAAAAAAAAGATTGCGAAGTCTCACGAAATTTGTCGAATTTTTATAATATATGCATTTTTTTCTATTCTTTTTTATATCATTATCTGAATTACTTTTATTTTTGATTAGTTAATTATATTTTTCTAAGCCTTTAACTAATACTTTTATTCCTATATCTATTAAATTCTATAAAATACTTCTTGTCTCATTTACTATTAGACATGCTAATGTAAACCATCCAAAAAACATTATACTTTCATTTCTATCACATCCTAATAAAAATATTATTTATTTATAATATTCTTAAAAAATAGATTTTTGTTGTCTTTTATAGAAATATTTGTTTAACCCTCTCATACATTACTTTTTATTTATGGCAGTCTAATATGTAGTTTTCACTACTAGGTAATTTTTTTACTTTTAATTCTTTTTCATATATTTCTGTAATATGTTCATCTTCATCATATACTAAATATGTATCATTATAACCTTCTATTCTTATTTTGTTTGTAAACTTATTAAACTTTGTATTTCTTGTATTTTTAATGAAGAAATCATATCTAATTTCTTCATTTGCAGTAGTTTGAATATTCTGTTGCGAATTCATTTTAAACTTTAATAGCTAATCTAACTCTTGTTTCTCCACAATGTGCAAGTCATAACTTTAACCTATCTTGAAAAAGGGTACCTCTTCTGAGGTACCCCTTATTATATTATTATTCTAATATAAGTTTTCTAGTAATATTGTAATTATCGTCCCCACCTATTATTTCTCCTGTAGTAGCATCTATGAAATAAGAAAAACAATTATTTTTTAAATCTATTGAATCACTTTCAGTATTCATATAATTTATTGTTACAACCCATGCTCTTCTTATATGTCTATCAACACGGTATTCTATAATTTTTTCAGTTGGATAATTTGCATTTCCTTGCTTATAGTATTGCTCATAATCACTTGCTCTCAAATATGCATTATCATTTGTAGAAACAATACAAAGTTCTAAACTTATATTTTCTATTTCATAATTTATATTTATCTTTTTCTCTTTTTCTAAAGCTATTTCTTTTGCCTGTTCGGAATTTATATCTACTGAATTATTATCAAATTTAGCATCATGAATTCCGAATACATATATTTTATTTATTTCAGGTATAAATCCTATATTAATTTTTTGAAAAGGATTTACAATGCCTTCATACTCCTTAAAAAAGTCAACATACCATATAGCTAAATTAGAGCTACTATTTGTATAAGCTCTTATATATGTATAATCATTTGTATCATATCCATAACTACTACATAATTCTTTCGCTATATTTATTGCTTCAACTTTTTCTATTGTTTTATTAGATTTTGTTATATTTCCTTCTATAATATTATTAAAGATAATATTATAAGTAGATGCATTGTCTGCACTTATTTCAATTGAATTATTTTTATTTGTTTTAGCACACCATATTAACTGATAATTTTCAGAATTATTTAAAAGTTCTATTGTTTCTATTTTCTCGTTTTCATGGCTAAATTTTTTTAACAAATTGTTAGCTATATCTATTGCATTTTCTTTTGATACAGCAGTATCATTTTCTTCATTTAAATACTTTTTATAGTTATTATCAAAATAAAATCCAATTACCTTCTCTGGATTTTTAAATATTTTTTCATATACTTTTGTTCCTGCATATACAATTCCAGTTGTTATTAATAAAACTATAAACGTTGTTAATACAACTTTAGCTAATGAGTGGTAATATACACCTTTTATTTTTCTTTCATCATACAAGCTTTCTCTAATAATAGTTTTACACTTATCTGGTATTGGAAAATCTAAACGCATATCATGATATAGCTTTTTATCAAGCTCATCCATTGTTTTTTCCTCCTATATCTAAAATTTCTCTAATCTTTTGTTTTGCTCTCGTTCTTTTAGTTTTCACTGTATTTTCTTTTAATTTTAATATATTACCAATTTCCTTATCACTAAATCCTTCCATATAGTATAAGGTTATAATAACACTATCTTCGTATTTTAATTGTTTTCTCATAAAATTAAAATCTAATAAATTATCAATATCCTTTTCTTCATATGAGTTTAATATTTCTGTATTTTTTATATCTTCAAGCAATATCTCTTTTTTATGTTTTTTTCGTCTAAATATATCATTAGTTTTATTTATTAAAATTCTAATAATCCATGTTTTAAATGCCTCTGTATTTTTTAATTTTTTTATTGACTTAAAAGCTTCAATAATTGTTTCTTGTATTGCATCATATATATCGTCATCATTTTTTAGTCTTGTTTTTGCTATTTTATATAAGTCTTTTTCTAATGATAGCATAATAGTTGTAAAAGCTTCTTTATCTCCATTCTTCGCTTTTTGTATTAGTTCTTCCATTTTTGCTCCTTATTTATTTCATTTTATTTACATCATTTAAATAATTATGTCCTACTATACAATAGTTTCCTACTTCATTTGGGTTTGGTCCATGGAATTTATTTACTGATATTTTTAAAAGTTCTTCAGATGTTTTTGAAATAACAGGATAATTAATACCTATTTTGGGAATTTTTATAATTGACTCTATTGGATATATAACATTATCTATGTATATCTCCTTCTCTAACTTTTCTTCCTTTTGTTTATTGTTTGATAAATTATCATCCAATATTATAATAATTGGATCATTATCACAATATTCTTTTATATTATCATCTTTAATCTCTGTCAAAATCATTTGTGATACTTCCTCGCTCTTATCTCTATCGTATGCTGCATGTATATAGTAAGAAGAAAACAAACAAATTAGGATTATAGATAAAAAAAATTCTATCTTATATATTTTCTTTTTCTCTTTCAGCTCAGGTGTCACATAGATTTTTTCAGTAACTAGAATCTGGTTCAATTCAGTTTCCTCCATATATTTTTACAAAATACTTTTGGATTTTTTCAAACTCATCCTAACTACTAGACGTTTTTCTTTATCTAAAAGTTTCATTTTATATTCATTTTTATAACATTTTACCATAATTTATCTTATTTCTTTTCACATAATTGATATATAATTCCAATTTCTTTTCTTCGGAATTCTGCCAATTTATCTTTTATTATATTTTCACTCATATTTTCTCCCCTATATATTTCATTTCTGTTTTATCATAACTTATTAAAAAAACACTGTTGATAAAATTCTATTTCATCAACAGTGTTTTTTTATCCACATTTATCTTCATTATGGCTATACTTTAATTTTGTAGCCATACCTCCCCTTATATGTCTTTCTGCTTTATTTTCATCTAATATGTTTCTTACTTCATGTGCTAATATAGGGTTTATCTTAAGTAGTCTTTCACTAACATCTTTATGTACTGTACTTTTGCTAACTCCAAACTTTTTAGCAGCTCCTCTTACTGTATCTTTACTATCTATTATATATTGTGCTAGCTTTACTGCTCTTTCTTCTATATACATTTTTTCCAAATGAAAAACCCCCTTAAATACGATGTTTGGTACATTGTATTCAAGCAGGGTTTGTATTATTACTTATTTTCTATTGCCTCTTCCTTTAATCCCTTTTCTTGTAATTTTTTATTTGTATTTTCTGTAACAATTGCATATATTATAGAAAGAATTGGAAGTCCTATTACCATTCCCATTATTCCAAATAAGCTTCCTCCTATTGTAATTGCAACTAATACCCAAATACTTGGAAGTCCTATATTTTTACCTACTACATGTGGATATATTAAATTTCCTTCTATTTGTTGTAATACTATGATAAATATAATAAATATTAATGCCTTAATAGGGTCAATTGCAACTATTAGTACTGCTCCTACAAAACCTCCTATAAAAGCTCCTACTATTGGTATAAAGGCTGTTAATGCTGTTAAAGCTCCAACTGGTCCTGCATATGGAATTCCTAATATTAACATTCCTAATGTACAAAGAACTCCTAATATAACAGCTTCTTTAGCTTGACCTGTTAAAAAGCTTCTAAAAGAGTCTCTCGCTAATCTACTTACTTTTAAAATATAATCTGCTCTTTCTTCTGGTATACGTGCATATATAAATTCTTTGGCTTGAACTTTTAGACCTTCTTTATTTGCTAAAATATATACTGCAAATACTATTGCTATAAAGAAGTTTACAATTCCACTTACTAATCCAGAAACTTGGTTTATAGTTACATCTAATACACCTTTAGATATGTTCATTAATCCATTTTTTAATGCCTCTGTATCTATTTGTATATTTTGTATGAAATTATTAATTTCTGGCACACGTTGTGTTAAGTCTATTGCCCAATCTTTTAGGCTCTCTAAATATGTTGGCATATTAATAATTAAGTTTTTAATAATCTCTACAAATTGTGGAATTATTAATAACATTATTATTGTTACAACTGCTACAATTGTTATTATCGATAACGCTATTGAAACAACTCTCTTTCCGTTTTTGTTGTCTTTGTTTTGTTTATTTTCTTTTTCCAGATTTGTTTTATTTATAACATTATTACTTGCTTTAGTCATTATGTTATTACTTTGATTGTTTTTTTCACTTTGTGTAATTTCTTTACTGTTATTTTTACGTTTTTTCTTTGTTTTAAACAATTTTTCTTCATAAAACCTCATAAAAATGTTTAATATAAAAGCTATTGCTAATCCACAAATAAATGGAGATAATATACTTAAAAAAGTTTTACAAACATTCCATACAGGCTCTATATTTAAAAGTGCTACTAACAAAACTATTGCAATTACAACAATTTTTATAATTTGTTTTGTATTTTCTTTATCTAGTTTCATATTTTTTATATGATACATTTATATTTTAAATATATCATTTCCTCCTTTCACTTTTATTTTTACTTTCCATAACTGTAAATTAAATCTTTTCTTATAATTAAACTTATATTAATAATAACAAAAATTTGCAGATTTTACAAGTACTAGCTATATTATCACTATTTATATATCTATATCGATTATATATTTTTTAGTTTTTACGTTTTAGTTAAATTTTATTTCATTCTAAATTTTTCCAATTATTTTTCTATAATTACCGTATAATTTAAGTATTTCGTGAAATCATAATAGTATAAGAAATTAGTTTACATGTAATATATAGGTTAAATATTAACCTTTTAGTTTCTGTAAAATTACACCTATACATGCTATATTGCAAGAAAAAATTGGGAGGTATATTATGGCATTAGATTATACTATTATTGGAGAAAGATTGAAAAAGGCTAGATTAGAAAAAAATTTAACACAAGAACAATTAGCAGAACAAATTGATGTTTCAATTGCATTTTTAAGTAGAGTTGAACGTGGAAGTTCTCATATAAATCTAAAAAGATTAACACAAATTTGTAACATCCTTGGCATTTCTGAAGGACTAATTTTAAATGGTGCTTCTGAAGATTCAAGCGATTACTTAAATGCAGATTTCAAAGAAATATTAGAAAAAGCTTCACCAGACAAACAAAAACTTATTTATAAAATTGCTGAAATAATTGTAAATGAAGATTAATCAAAAAAGACAGGTCATTTTTTGTTCCAAATATTGGAGTACATTATTTTTATGACCTGTTTTTCTTTTTGAAATTTTTAAATCTTTACTTGTATTTTTCTAAAAATTTCATTGCATTTATGCTTAAAATTAATTGCTTATTTTGTCTATTTATGTTATGATTAATTATGGTCAAAAAATATATTTTTAGGAGGTATTTTTATGGATTTTAAACAATGGGAAGGCTTTGACAAATCTGGAAAGTGGATAGATGAAATTAATGTTAGAAATTTTATTCAAAAAAACTATACACCTTATGAAAAAGATAGTAGTTTCCTAGTTGGTCCTACAGAAAAAACAACAAAATTATGGAATAAAGTTTTAGAACTTTATGAAAAAGAAAGAGAAAATGGTGGCGTATTAGATGTAGATGTAAAAACTCCATCTGCAGTAAATGCATATGCCCCAGGATATATAGAAAAAGAATTAGAGACTATAGTTGGTCTTCAAACAGATGCTCCTTTAAAAAGAGCTATTATGCCAAATGGTGGTATTAGAATTGTAGAAAAATCTTGTGAGAGTTATGGATATAAAGTAGATCCTGAAACAGAATATATTTATCATACATTAAGAAAAACTCATAATGATGGTGTTTTTGAGGTTTACACACCAGACATTAGAGCTGCTAGAAGTTCTCACTTAATTACTGGACTTCCAGATGGATATGGTCGTGGAAGAATTATAGGAGATTACAGAAGAGTTGCACTTTATGGTGTTGATGCTCTTATAGCTGATAAGAAAAATGACTTAGAAACACTTGATGTAAATGAATTTACTGAAAATGTTATTCGTCAAAGAGAAGAAATTGGAGACCAAATTAAGGCATTAAATGACTTAAAGGCAATGGCTGCACAATATGGTTTTGATATTTCTGTTCCTGCAAAAGATGCTCACGAAGCTATTCAATGGACATATTTTGCTTATTTAGGAGCTGTAAAAGACCAAAACGGTGCTGCAATGAGCTTAGGTAGAACTTCTACTTTCTTAGATATATACATTGAAAGAGATTTAAAAAATGGAACAATTACAGAAGAATTTGCTCAAGAGTTAATAGACCAATTTGTTATTAAATTAAGAATGGTTAGATTTTTAAGAGCACCTGAATATAACGCTTTATTCAGTGGTGACCCAGTATGGGTAACAGAAAGCATTGGTGGTATGGGAATTGATGGTAGAACTTTAGTTACTAAAAATTCATTTAGAATGCTTCATACATTAGAAAACATTGGACCTGCTCCAGAACCAAACTTAACAGTTTTATGGTCAACAAGATTACCTCAAGGGTTTAAAGACTATTGTTCTAAAATCTCTATTAAAACATCTGCTATTCAATATGAAAACGATGATTTAATGAGAGTAACTTTAGGAGATGACTATGGTATTGCATGCTGTGTTTCTGCTATGAGAATTGGTAAACAAATGCAATTCTTTGGTGCTAGAGCAAACTTAGCTAAAGCTTTACTTTATACAATTAATGGTGGTAGAGATGAAGTTAGTGGAAAACAAATTACTCCTAAATTTGCACCAATAACATCTGAATACTTAGACTATGATGAAGTTATGGATAAATATGATAACATGATGGAATATGTAGCAAGAATTTATATTAAAGCATTAAATGCTATTCACTACATGCATGATAAATATTCTTATGAAGCATTAGAAATGGCTTTACATGATAGAGAAGAAAATATTTTAAGAACAATGGCTTGTGGTATTGCTGGTTTCTCTGTTGTTGTAGATTCACTTTCTGCAATAAAATATGCTAAAGTAAAAGTAATTCGTGATGAAACTGGTTTAGCTGTTGACTATAAAGTTGAAGGAGATTATCCAAAATACGGAAATGATGATGATAGAGTTGACCAAATTGGTGTTAACCTTGTTAAGAAATTTATGCAAAAATTACAAAAACACTATTGCTATAGAAACTCAAAACAAACATTATCAATTCTTACTATCACATCTAATGTTGTTTACGGTAAAAATACAGGTGCTACTCCAGATGGAAGACCTGCTGGTGTACCATTTGCCCCTGGTGCAAACCCACTACATGGAAGAGATGAAAATGGTGCATTAGCTTCATTAAACTCTGTAGCAAAATTACCATATGACTTCTGTGAAGATGGAATTTCAAATACATTTTCTATTACTCCATCAACATTAGGTTCTGACTTAGAAACACGCGAAAAAACATTAGTAAGTATGTTAGATGGCTATTTTGCAAAAGATGCACACCATATTAACGTAAATGTATTTGACAGAGACTTATTAATAGATGCTATGAATCATCCAGAAAACTACCCACAATTAACAATTCGTGTATCTGGATATGCAGTAAACTTTATTAAACTTACAAGAGAACAACAAGAAGAAGTTATATCAAGAACAATACAAGAAAAAATATAGTTTAAAAAAATTATATTTTGGAAATTAGGTATATTTCCTTATTTCCAAACATACAAAAATAATCTTACTTAAATTAAAATTAAGTAAGATTATTTTTTATAAATTAATTAATGTTATTTTTATATTCCTAATATTTTTTTTGCTTTTGCTACATCTTCTGAGTTAGCTGGTCTTGTTCCATCTAATTCATATTGTATTCCAAGTTTCTCCCACTTGCTTTTTCCCAAAGTATGATATGGCAAAATATCAATTTTTTCTATATTTAATCTATCTAAAAACTCCTTTAATTTTATCAAATCTTCTTCTTTGTCTGTAATTCCAGGCACTAAAACTTGCCTAATCCAAATTCGTTTTCCTCTTTCGTTTATATATTTCGCAAATTCTAATTCAAGTTTATTAGACATTCCTGTAAGCCACTTGCAAGTTTCATCATTAATAGATTTGATGTCTAATAAAAATATGTCTGTTAAATTTATTACTTTCTTTATTTTGTCTGTTAATGCTACCATACCAGATGTGTCTAAACAAGTTGAAATACCTATTTTATTAAGTTCTGTAAAAAGCGCAATTAAGAAATCTGGTTGAAGTAATGGTTCTCCCCCACTTACTGTAACTCCTCCACCAGATACTTGCATATATTCTTTAAATTTTACAATTTGATCTATTAATTCTTTTACTGTATATTCTTTTCCGGATTTAATATTCCATGTATCACGATTTTGGCAATACTTACACTTTAAATTACACCCCTGTGTAAATATAATAAATCTAATTCCTGGGCCATCTACTGCCCCAAAGCTTTCAAATGAATGTATTCTTCCTGTTACTTCTAAATTGTTCATAATCTTCCTGCTTTCTATTTTTTAGTTTAAATTATTACTATTTATTTTTTCTATTTTAATTTATTTTATATATTATTTCTTGATTTTAATTTACTACCATGTATTTTTTTATTTCAATTTATTATTATATACTTTTTCTTTATTTTACTACTATTTATTATTTCTTTATTTTAATTTATTATTATGTGTTCTTTACAATTCCAGCTTATTTTTGCAATAGTTTTTTTGCAAATGTTACAAAATATATAATTCCAGATATTATTACAATCATTGGCCCTGTTGGAATATTCCAATAATATGATAATATTAGTCCTACAATACCTGAAAACATTGAAAATATTACTGATAATAAATGATAACTTCTCATATTTTTTGCTATATTTCTGCTTGCAGCAGCAGGCAAAATTAATAATGAATTTATTAGCAATATTCCTATCCATCTAATTGATATCATAACTATTACTGCTATTAATATTACAAATATATTGTCTATTAATTTTGTATTTATTCCTCTACTCTTTGCTAAAGTTTTATTTATACTTATTACATTTAATTTATTAAACATAAAATACCAAAATAACATTATAGCAATAAATGTAATAAACAAATATAATATTTCTGCTGGAGTTATACTTAGTATATCTCCTACTAAATAACTTGAGTATTTATTAAAGTTACCTGTTTGAGCCAGTATTGCTAGTCCTAAAGCTATTGCAATTGAGGAAAATACACTTATTATTGTATCTGCACCATATGTTGTTTTATTTTTTATAAAATTTAATAATAAAGCAAATATTACTGCAAATAATATCATCGATATGTTAATATTTGATATACCAAGCAACATTCCTATAGCAATACCTGTTAAAGCAGAATGTCCCAATGCATCTGAGAAAAATGCCATTTTGTTATTTACTATCATCGTACCTAATATTGCAAAAATAGGTGTTATTAATAGTATTGCCAATAATGCATTTTTCATAAATGTATAATCTATAAATTCAAATGGTAATAAAAACTCTAATACTGTATATATTACGTCCATTTTTCCTCCTATATTTGTCCAAATTTACATTTAAATTCTAAACTTTCAAAAACTTGTTCTGGTGTTCCCTCTTTTATTACTTCTTTATCCAATAAAATTACTTTATCTGCATATTGCTTTGTTAATTCAAAATCATGTGACACAAGTATAATTGACATATCATATTTATTTTTTAATTCTTGAAGAATTTTGTAAAAACTCCTTGTTCCATTCTCGTCTATACCAGAAACAGGTTCATCTAATATTAATAAATTTGGTATAGGTTTTGTAGCAATTGCAATTAAAACTCTTTGTAACTCTCCTCCAGATAACTCTCCTATACTTTTATCTATTAATTCGTCTGCTCCAAATATATTTAACTGCTCTTTTATTTCTTTATATAATTTTTTATCTTTTTTTAGAAATACTGGTATATCTGAAATACAAGAAGCAAATAAATCATATACAGTAGTAGGCATGTGTCTTTCTACATTAATTTTTTGTGGAACATAACCTATTTTAATTTTTTTAGTTCTGTTGTCCTTCATGTCTGTAAATACTATGTTTCCGCTATGTTCTACTTCTCCTAAAATTGCCTTTAAAAGTGTACTTTTACCTGCTCCATTTCTACCAATAATTACAGTTAATTGTCCACAATGAACGTGAATACTAACATTTTTTAATATTTCTTGTCCACTTATATTTACACTAATATTGTTTATTTTTGTACAATGTAAACCACATGCATTAGCTTCTTTCATTTATTACACCTTCTCATACTTATTACTTACCAATCTTTTTTAAAACATTTAAGTTATATTCCATGTCTTTTAAATAAGAATCTTGGCTATAATCTCCACCCATTCCTGTTTTTAGTTTATATATTTTTGCATTTGTCTCTTTTGCTATTGTTTCCGCATTTTGTGTATTATCATTTTCTCCAATTATAATTACTTGTATATTACTTTCTTTAACTTGCTTTATTAATTCTTTCAATTTATCTGCTGATAATGTACTTTCTTCATGGTCAGTTTCTACCATAATTATATCTAAATTTAAGTCTCTTGCTAAATACGAAAATGCTTCATTTAAGCAAATTGCCTTTTTTCCGCTTAAACTACTTAATTCTTCTTTATAATTTCTATTTAACTCTTCTATTTTTTCTATATATTCATCTGCATTTCTATTATAAATTTCTGCATTTTCTGTATTATATTTTGCAAGATTATTTGCTATGTTTTTTACCTGTTTTTTATAATTTTCCATACTTGTCCAGATATGACCATTTTCTCCTTCTTCATCATTTATAATATCTGTTATACCTGTACTTGAGTCAATTACTTTCAAATTTGAATATACCTGCAACAATTTTTCTGTAAAATTCTCTATACCCACTCCATTTTCTATAAACACATCTGCATTTTCAAACTTTTTCACATCATTTGTTGACAATGTATAATCATGTAAACATCCCCCATTTACCTCTGCCATATTACTTAGCTCTATATTTTGTGCATTTTGGGTCAAATTTTCTGCTATTATATACATTGGATAAAATGATGTTACAATTTTAAAGTTATTGCTATTTGATGATTGCTCATTACTTTTATTAATATTCTTTACACATAAAAATACAATTAAAGAAACTAAACAAAAAAGAATAATTCCTGTAACAATAATTTTCTTTTTCATAAATAATACCATTCCTTCCTTTAGTTAAATTTATATCTACGAAAGTATCTATACTTATTAAAAAAAGTGCTTACGTTTGTAGTATTTAACTTACTATGCTGAAAATTAAAAATTAGTTTGAATCTTGTCTTCAAACTCTAAAACCTCTGTTTATAATAATATCATTTTTTCACCTTTGTTGCAAGTATAAAATAAGGTTCTAAAATAAAATGCTAACAATACAGTTACTTAATAATAGCTTGGTTTGATATAACAATAACTATTTTTATATAATAGGAATATTGTGAAAACTTTTCTATTATATAAAAAAATAGAGTATTTTCTACAAATGTGAAAACACCCTATTTTTTTATTATTCTGCTGTATATGGTAATACAGCAATTTGTCTAGCCCTCTTTACAGCTATTGTTATATCTCTTTGATGAATTGAACAAGCTCCTGTTGCTCTTCTTGGTAATATTTTTCCTTTATCATTAACAAATTTTCTTAGTTGATCTGCATTTTTATAATCTAATACTAAGTTTTTATCTGCACATAAAGGACATACCTTTTTTCTCATTTTTCTAAATCTTGGATTGTAATCTTCATCATTTTTTCTGTCATTCTTTTTGTTATTTCTTTTATTATCTGCCATTTTGTAACCTCCTTTTTATTAAAATGGTAGGTCATCGCCTGACGAAACTTCGAAGTCAGAATCTGGGGTTGGCATTGGTATAGAACCAAAAGTATTGTCTACAGCTCCATCTCTTTTGCTATCTGCAAAATAAGCTTCTTCTGCAACAACTTCTGTTATGTAATGCTTTTGACCTTGGTCATCATCCCATGTTCTTGTTTGTAATCTTCCAGTTACGGCTACTTGTTGACCTTTTTTAAAATATTTGCTGCAAAATTCTCCTAATTTACTCCATGCAACAATATTTATAAAATCTGCTTGTCTTTCTTCTCCTTGTCTTACAAATCTTCTGTTTACAGCTAGAGAGAAAGATGCAACTAAAGTGTTGTTTGTTTGTGTGTACCTTACTTCTGGGTCTCTTGTTAATCTTCCCATTAAAATTACTTTATTCATGTAGATACCCTTTCTCGCACTATATAAGTGCTGTTTACTAAATTTTTAATTAATTTTCGTCTTGTCTAATTACCATAAATTTGATTACGTCATCTGTAATTCTGTAATTTCTTTCTAATTCTGTAATTAGAGTTGGTTCAGCTTCAAATGTTGTTACAACATAGTAACCTTCAGAATTTTTCTTAACTTCATAAGCTAACTTTTTCTTTCCAAGGTCTTCAATTTTTTCTACTTTACCATGTTTATTAATCAAATCTGCAAATGTATTTGATAAAGATTTAACTTTTTCTTCATCTACAGATGGATTAATAATGATAACACTCTCGTATTTATTCATTATTTTCACCTCCTTATGGCTTAATAACCTACACATTTTGTGTAAGTAAGGAAAAAATATTTCTATTTTTCAACAGAAATATTTTATCACATAACTCTTTAAATTGCAAGTAATTCTATAATAAAATTCCTTTTTACTGCCCGTAATCTGCATTGGGCGGCATTTTATGTTTTCTGCCGATTTACAAAGGGCAAGGCTCAAGGTCACATTAAAGTGCGACCAAGACCGGACGGAACGAATAGTTGCTGTAGCTATTACCATCGTTGTCGTTGAAATAGAACACGCCTGCATCCGTACCATTATTGTAACTGCCCCCGCGTAGGAAGAAAGGACCGCTCGTGTAAGGAAAGTTAGAGCAATCGCCGTACCACGATGTGCTACCGCTACCGTTCGTGCTCGTCTCGTATACCGCATCTCCATATTTACTTGAATTTGCATTATAATTATTTTCATAACTATCTGAACTTGCTTTACTATACACGTTCTTTGTTTTCGCGTCTCCATTTACTAAACTACTTCCATAATTTGTTAAATTACCATGTCCATTATTTACATAGCCTGCTACATATTCCCATGCTCCTCCGCTCATATCATATACTCCATACACTGTTCCTGTTGTACT